>Ga0302325_10007701_pt1 | contig 23811 bp, 28 predicted proteins | sample Palsa_T0_2_FD_201948 | JGI IMG/M metagenome (GOLD analysis project Ga0302325, IMG submission 201948) | Peat permafrost microbial communities from Stordalen Mire near Abisko, Sweden - Palsa_T0_2 | ecosystem: Environmental > Terrestrial > Soil > Palsa > Peat permafrost | place: Sweden: Abisko... | reverse complement strand
AAAGTTGCTGTGCAGCTAGCTCTCGCAGAAGTCCGGTGGCTTTCCTGGCGCCATCCAGGACGGAGTACCTGGTGCCTGCACGCGTACCATTGGTCTGTGCCATCGCGTCCAGATTGGCCACCAAAAGAAAGTCCCGGTGGTGTGGTTCTTATGTAGGTATGTCTGAGATGAGGCGATCGGAGGAGGGACCACGTTCCGGGCCAGCACTGCTACCGTAGTGCAGTGCAAGCGGGTCAAAGGTCAAAGTGTCACTGATAGCATCTTGCCGCTCACATCCGCTGCGGCTGCTGAAGCTCACGGTCGAGGGCCGGGGCCGTGAATAAAAGCTTCGAGGCTGCTTCGAGTCCTGAGCCCTCAGGTGCATTAGGGGCACTACCCGACAGAGGAACAAGGCTTCCGCCACCCCCTCGGAGCTGCCCCAAAGCAGACAGAGATGTGCCCGCCAAGTACCAGAACCCCGCAGCTTGAAGCTCTCAGCAAGGAGGGGTAGGTGGGAGGAGGAGGAGAGGAGCTCAGCTCCAAAGCTGGAGCCGGGTGGGCAAGATGTGCTGTGCTGGCTGGTGGAACGCTGCGGTACGAGTACGGAGTATTACCGCACACTTGTTGAAAGATGTGGCTCACTTGAACTGACATTCTGCACGTCCTTTTGCGGAGAATGCCATGTTGAATCAGAGATGCATCACCCAATGCCCAGGACCATTTGGCGCCTTCAGCAAGGTTCGCGGGGCCCGGGAACAGGCGCACGCATCAGCTGCAATGCGGCACACAATGTTCTGGGGAAAACCATACCATGCATCAGCCACAACCCCCGGGGCTTGGACCCTGACCCCTCGAGATGCTGCTGCAGTACTGTATTTGCTTCTTATCCAGAGATTGAGATCGAGGGGACGATACTTGTACTGTACACAAGGTATGCATTCGTCGAGGCGGAATTGAGTGCTCCATCCGACAGTGATACAGCACCGCGGGCCATGAAAGCTGCCAATTGCATTAGTGCTGGACCGGTCATCGAAACAATTGTGGGGAGACATGATTTTCTCAACACAAACAAGCAGCACACGCTGTGCAATTGCATGCGATTCCGCAGCGGCAGGGGCTTTGCGGCAGACTCAATCTATTCCAAAATGCTTGATAATTGCTTTGCAAAATGATCAACGTTGGTGTGACCCTGGGGGTGGTAATACATTTACGGGGCTGTTGAGAGGAGGCGTCTTGGGAGTCTTGGGACTGGTTTGCTTTCTAGTGTGTGGCGCCTCCACGCTCTTCCCCTCTGCACCTGTGATGTGTGTAAAGACGTCCGGCATCCGCCAACTTCTAACTCTGCGAGCTTCTCTTCGAGCCCTCATCCGATACTATCTCATCTTGAACGCAGGCGCAAACCGGCAGCACAAGATACATCACCCGCACCGACTCAGCGAACCCGACAGTGCCGACACTCGTGCAGGAGTCCCTGGCGACGGGCCCCAAGAGAAGCAATACTCCAATACCCGCCGGATCCAGAGGCAGAGGCAGAGGAATAGCCAGAACGAGCCAGGCCTGGAGGAGAAAGACATGATTGAACAGTCGCCATGACACGCCCCAAAGTCGACCCCGACAAGAGGCAACGAACAGCCCAAGCATGCGAATCTTGTAAGCGGAGGAAGCAAAAAGTGAGTGCGGATGATCTCATTGAATGTGACCTATTCCATTCCATTCTCTCCTTTGTCCCAAGGTCTCGGCCTCCATATTTCGGTCACATGACAACGAGCCTCTGGTGCCCGAGTTCCATGTAACAACGGGGAGGGCTACCTTAAGCTTCAAATAGTACGGGGAGGGCCAGTATCCGCTGGATCTGATCGACAGTCCAAGCCAGTGGCGGCCCGATCCCTCAGCTTCGTGGTTCAGCTACGCGTGGAAGCCAGGAGTCTCATTTTCAAGTCCATGTTTTCATGGTGCCTCTTATGTCCTGAGAGGTTGCTCGTCCACCGGGTCATGTGACCAATGTATTCTCCTTGGTGCCCACCCTGCACGGAAGGGACAGGTTCCGCAAAGGGAGTCATAGGACTGAAGCCTTCTTGATGTTTCGTTGGTGTTCTACCTACTCCCAACAGTTTTCTCATCTCAATGTCTCACTGTACATCGATCTTCTGCATCGGAATACTGGTTTTCTTGGTTGCCTTCTGGTGGTTTCCTACATTTGTCGGTAGACGTAGACTGACCAAATTCTCAGTGTAATGGTGTGAAGCCTTGTCAGACCTGTGCAAAACGAGGTCTGAGTTGCGTGTATGGAGCACTCGAAGATGATGCTGAAGGAATTTTCCCATCCCCAAAACGTCGGATGGTTGACCCTGTTCCGAATGGTCAAACATCAGATCCCAATAATCACACAACTCCGGAAATGGGTCCCATCTATCCAAGTCCCTCAGTCCCTCAATGGACTCCGGTAACAGAAAACAATCCTCTGGTTGGCAAGGAGCCTCAAAATGGGGACTTGAAGCCGACTGCTCCACCGACGGGCCTCTTCCCGGATGGGCAAAGAGATGCGCCGAAGGTAAGACTGATTGTTGCCGATGGCGATTCGGCTCTGGTTTCCGGAACATCTGTGAGTGAAAAGGACGAGGAGGCTGTCGTGTACAATTATACCCGAATGCTCCAAGACCCAAGTGGACGATTGTGTAAGTGACCCATCATCAGGTTCTTACAAAACTGATCACGCCTTGAAAAGAACATTATCACTAATATGAGTGTACTAGTATATATTGGTGATTCGGCTACCTTGTCGTTCCTACAGTTGATAAGAATGATTGTCGATAATGTGGCAGGCCCATCACCTTTCACTTTGGACCCCAGACGACACAGAATCGTCGAAAACATTATCACGTTACCAGAGAATATTCGCCACACCCACCTTCTTCCCGACAGGCAAACAGCCAATGTTCTTGTTGAAGCATATTTCACAAATGTAAGCTTCGTCTTCTACGAAAGTACAGGTCTCTAATCGTGACAGATCAACGGGCTCGTAGAGGTTTTCCATCGCAAATCCTTTATGACCACCCTCGACACGTGTTACTCTGATCCACTGGCCGTGGATCCGAATTGGCTTTGCTTGCTGTTTCTTGTTCTCGCGATCGGTCTCGTCATGGCTGCCCCATTGCCTGGCACCCGTGAGGATGCAATAATCCAGAAGCTGAGAGCGGAGCAAGTTGACCGAGCTGAGGTCTTCTACTTAGATGCTAAACACCTTAAAGACCCTTCTGCAGGGTTTGAAGATGCCGGGTTCTGGAGCATACAAGCTTTAACTCTCATGTCAGTGTATAATCTAGCGGTCTCAAAGAGGAACGCGGCCTACGCGTTTTATGGTGAGTGATCTTCACTTCAGGGGTACGGATCTAATCTCATCATGCCTTAGGTATGGCTGTACGTTCTGCTTTCGCCCTAGGCCTCCATCGAGAAGAAACAATGTGCATTTTCAGCAGTGCAGAGCAGTCCATTAGAAGGAACCTCTGGCGTTCCTTGTTCGTTCTAGATAGATTTCTAGCCGCTTCACTTGGTCGACCAACAGCTATTCGAGAGAGCGATTGCTCAGGTACCACACTATCCACTGGAGAGAGGCCGCCCTTCCCGCAAGCACCATTTCCAACTGCCGCAAATGCAAACTTCATAGGGCCCCATGCTCTAGGGCTCGAGGCGGCGGTCCGTAGTTGCCACGTGATCGGGGTCATCCTTGAAAAGGTCTATTCCAAGAGAAAGATATCCACAAAGATCGCACAGGAAATTGCAGACGCTTGCAAGGACTGGAACAAAGCCCTAGATCCCTCGTTGCACTATCAACAAGCAAAATCTGCAAACCCAGCTCAAGGAATCGCGATTTTGCATGTTAATCTTCTGTACTGCCACTCAATTCTTCTACTAACAAGGCCGTTCTTCTTGTTCGTTATGAATAAGATTCATCAAGAGCCAGTCAAGCCTGGTCAACGACCGGAAAGATCAAGTACCAGAATGGACAAGTTTGCAGAGGCATGCGTGATTTCCAGCAGCCATAGCATTGCCTTGGTTCAAACGGCTTTAGAGTGTCGATATTTACCACATCGAACCCCGTTCGTCCTGTAAGCTAGATCCACAGGTGTTTGTCAGTCATTACTCACAAATCTAGGTACTTCCTTTTCGCAGCTGCTCTCATAGTTCTTGCGAATGAGTTTTCTGGCATCTACAACAATCCATTGGCGAAACAGAACATCACCAATGCTATTAACATCATGCATTATTTCGCTCAACAAGATCCGCAAGGAAGCCGATTACTCTTCATTCTCACCTCGTTCCGAGACGTTGTGCAGAGGGAACAAGGAGCACGTGTGCAACAAACTCTCAACGATCAGCAAGCTCAGGCCCAAACGTTTGCACAAGCGCAGTCGATTACCATGAACGATGGCAGTGATCCTATGGGCAACATCTTCAAAGCATCAAAGCGACATGCACGAGGGAAAGCCTCTGTATCAGCCGACCCCGACCCCAGTCGGCACAGCTCAGCCCCAGACAACAGTACTGCAGATGTTACCACAATGCCACCTCTGCAACACAACTCATCAAACGAGACGCTATCTCCAGATGACCTAGACGACATGGCGCCTCGCAACCACTCCCTGGACGCCTTCTTCGATCTTGCTCGAGTCCCTGGCTATTCGCACAGCACGGGCAGTGTTCACGACAGCGACTCGCTTTGCGACGCGGAGATCGATTTCGAGTCTTTGTGGCAATGGCCCAATTCCAACGGCTTAACAGGCTTAACACCTGGACTGGGACCGGGAATAGGCTTATCGTCCACAGTGCCAATGGGTCAGAGTTCCGCGCCTGCTGGAGGGAATGGACTCGATGTTCAAAACATCAGTGATAGCAGTGTTCCCCTTTTCCATATGAGTAACAGGGACTTTGGAGCGAACTAAAGGTAAGAATAGTGCAAGAATCTGGTTGTTAGGTATCGTGGGTATAAGGCGTTTGATAAAAGTCGGGTTTGCCTTTCATTGGTTGATAGGCAGGGATGGAAAAGGGAGTCGGGTAAATCCTCAGTTATGAAGGATATAGGGTCAATGTATGATAGTGACAATGTCACAATATAGTATCGGTTTACGAACTGAGAGTGAATTACGAATCGGAGGTTTTGTTGCACGTCGCTCCTTTGTTTACTTTTGCACCTGCTTGCCTTTGTACTCGTTGTGGTGGGGGGTTGCTTGGCCGACCTTGACGAATGGAGTTCCCCCCTTTTCTACTTGGGCTTCACTCCGCAATTCACTTTGGATCTTGGAACCTTTTGTTGCACATCGCATGTTTGTTTACTTTCGTTGGCACTGGCTCACTTTTCATCTCCTTGGTGATCGATTCACTTCCAGTTTCTTGAAAGTCAACTTCTCCTTCATTTCCTCTCTTAGAACCAGGAATCAACAAGTGTTCTACTTTTGCTGCGCATCTCATCCCAGTGTTCTTACCTTATAATCCAGCTCTAGATTTTACTTCAGGCGGAGTTATCGACTAGCTCCTTGGTTGTTCATAAGGTACAGTTCCCTTACGCTCAATGGCCAGAAGCCCTTTAGGTAATAGGAGGTCTGATCAAGTTCGTCGTAATCTCGACCTTTCGTTCATAAGCTCTTTTACCCGTCATTTCAATATGCGAAGTACATTTAATCATAGAAGGTTCCTCGTACAATTCTTGAGTGAATATCCCTGCGTGGTTTGTTTTGTTGCCCGTGTCGAGTTCTGGAAAGACAAATTCACTTTTGACTCTTCACTTTCATCTGAACTCTAGAGGGGGCTTGATTTTGTTGAAAGTCCGCTTAATGATTCATGGTGGGTTCGTAGAATGAGAGCTTGCAGCAAGTGGAAAGTGATTCTCTAGCTATATGAGCTCATCCGAATTCAATCTACTCGAGTCTTGGGAACTAGGCCATGTTTATTACTTGAGGAAGAGGCGTTGTAACATACTCTGGTCCACTAGAAATTATCTCCTGAGTCAACCGGAAGACATCTCCTCGGGATTCAGGAATGGAGAGGTAGAGTGGATTTTGGAAATCAAGTTCGTAGTTCGGTTTCATATCGTCTCACTGTCTAAATTGCTTTCATGCAATGTGTTTCGGTTGACTTGTAGTGAATTTCATTTTTCCTTGGCAATGATTTTGTTGCCTGTTTGGTCAATTTTCCAGGAGCTATTAGGTCATCAGGATATTGTGGTCATGTTCTATTGCTTTTCTCAAATCTCTTCTCAAATGAAAAGCCTATCTCACGTTACTGTTTGAAGTACACAGGATTTAACACTAGCGATATCTTCTGCTTAATGTCCGAGGAGATCTTCTTATTTGCTTGATACTACATTTGGAGTCTCAAGTCTCCTCACCAGGCAATGGATACAATAATCTCTATGCAAAAGCTAGAGTGATGTCTGTTAGATATACATATAATACATCAATCATACTTCTCAGTTGCGTTCGCGCCAATCCTCAAATGCCACCCTTCACTCTACACAACCGATCCAATGCCTTCCCTCCATCCAGCGCCCATCCTCCCATAACATCCAACTTATACTTTCCCCCTCTAACCACAATCTTCATGAACCCCTCTCTATGCCACGTCCTCCCAATCGCCTTAAAAATGTTGAAAAATCCCCGACCCATTTGCCGAAAAGGTTTACTCATGATATGAGTCTGCTCATACTCTAACAGTCTCTGCCTCTCAGCATCTTCTTCGACCTGCATAGCGCGCAATTCCGTAGCAGTGAGCACTCTCGGGGGTGGCGGCGCGAGATAATCAGGCAGGATTATCTCTTCAGGCTTGACGTATATCTTCCGCGCCGGGAAAAATGGCAAAGGAAACATCTTCCTTAACTCGACTTCAACCTGCAACTCAGGAGACGCTGACTTTGCTACCACTGTAGACAGGGCTTTCGAGTGTTTCGGTACAGCAGTAATGGTTTTTATCAGCCGTGCAGGGCCGAGGACAAGATAGGTTCCGAAGGCTGCCATAAGGATGGAGACACCTCCTAGGGCAGGGATGACCCAGCCGGCGAGGTCTTCGTTCGCGGTGACGGAGTTTGAATACAAGAATACACCGGCATAGATGAAGCAGAAGCTTGCGCCGGCGTAGCTGGCTATCATGAAGAAGGTATGTGAGGGCGCTGTGTAGAGGAGTGTAGGGTGCAGCTTTTGGGCAAGGGTTGTGGCGTAGGATTGGTAGGTGGGTATTCCTGGTGTGGCCTTGGGTATGGATTTCGTCGGTGCCAAGCTGGGCTTAGTTTTTAAAACAGCTTTTTTGATGGCTTGTGGTGGTCGAATTTTCTTCGCTGCATTCAAGAGGGGGGTTATAGAGAAATTTCGAGGTGTTTTGAAGCTCTTGGAGGGGAAGAACAGGTGGATCGTTCGAGGAGTGAAGGCATTTTGGTGCCGTAAAAGACACCCTCTTGAGAAAGCTGACATCTGTAACAGAATCGCGTTAGTTATAGACCTAACTGGTATACCCAAGAGGGTTTACAACTCACCTTGAAGAAAATCGTTCGGTCAGTCCACAGTTCACTGTCGTCCAAAAAATTAAAGAAGCTCCAGCGAATCGGCCACACCCCTGTCTAGCGCAACCATCGGATTTTGGCGGGTCTCAACGACCTTGACAATTTCACGGTTCTCAAACCGCGCCCATCAACTTCGAAAGCTCAATTGAGCTCCCTTTTCCCGGGCCAACATGGCATCTTTTTCGACAGCTTGTCGTCTGTCTGCTAGGCTTACAGCCAGGCAGTTACGGCAAGATGCCACTGCACGAGGTACGGACTTTCCAGGAAATGTTGAAGAATAGCTATTTATCCACTGAACAGGATTCCGGACCTCAGCGGCTTGCCTTGCTGCTCAGAACTTTACAATGCCGGCTTTATCTCCTACGATGACAGAAGGAAATATTGCAAAGTGGGCTGTGAAGGAGGGAGAATCGTTCTCCGCTGGGGATGTCCTGCTAGAGATTGAGACGGATAAGGCGTCAATGGACGTGGAAGCACAGGATGATGGGATATTGGCAAAGATCACCCAAGGTGATGGAACCAAGGGAATAAAAGTAGGATCACGAATTGGCGTCATCGCGGAACCAGGAGATGATCTGAGCAGCTTGGAAATACCGGCCGAAGAAAGTTCTGCCCCTCCACCTCCAAAAGAAGCTTCAAAACCAGCGCCTGAGAAGAAGTCAGAAGCAGAAGCTCCTCCTGCACCAGAAACTTCGAAATCTGCAGATACACCTGCGAAGAAACCGTCCGGACCTGCAAAGAAACAAACATACCCACTCCTACCCTCCGTCGAGCACTTAATTCACGAACACGGCCTCGACTCCTCAGCGATTGACAAAATGATACCCAGTGGCCCCAATAATCGTCTGCTTAAAGGCGATGTCTTAGCTTATCTTGGTTCAATCTCCTCCTCTTACCCGACCGAGCTCTCCACCAAGATCGAGAAACTTACCCATCTTGATCTCAGCAACATTAAGCTCGCTGCTCCGGCCCCAGCACCAAAAGCCGCAAAGGCAGCAGAGACTGTTCCAGAAGCAATCGTTCCAGACCTGGAAGTTGCAGTCCCGATATCAATGAAAGCTGTGATAGAAGTGCAGAAACGGATACAGAGCACGCTCGGCGTATTCATGCCTCTATCAACCTTCATTGCGCGAGCCACAGACGTCGCAAATGACAACCTACCCCGCTCCAAAACTCAGCAAGCTACAGCAGATGAGCTCTTCAACCAAGTTCTCGGTCTGAACAAAGTTGCTACTGGGGTGAGGGGAACCTTTCTCCCGCAGATCACAGCACTTTCTGGTACAGTTCCTGTTGCGAAACTGCCGAAGAGGAAGGAGGTTGATGTCATCGATATCCTCTCTGGCAAGAGTAGACCGGTTTCAAAAGGATTGGTAGGGAGACCGTTGCCTGGATTGAGCGGGGAGGTGAACGTGTTCAGTGTCTCGGTACCGAAGGGGGATGAGAGCAGGGCAAAGCTTTTCCTGGACAGAGTCAAGTTGGTTCTGGAAGAGGAGCCAGGGAGGCTTGTTTTGTGATGGGATACTTGTATGAATTGTACTAGGTAGCTGCAAATAGAACGTGATACCAAGCTCATTCCTGTGTTCCAGCATTCCAAGCGGGTGGGAGACAAGTAAGCTCCAGTCACTCATCTGTCACATAGGCTACCCTTCGCTCGAAGATGGCCACATTTACCCCATCCATGCCATACCGGATGCTCAAGCGAGCAAGCACAAGACACATTGAACCAAAGAGCGTGGACAAGGAGGCTATTTCGTCCAAGATTTTTGAATTTGGGAGCTAGACTTGCCTATGCATACTCTATATTTCTTATTCAGATCATAGTCTCGGAGCAACTCTCCTTCAAGATTAATGGGCATACCAAGTGGTTCATTGCCTTTATCTTGACAGGCTAAAGCTCTGGGGCGCACCTTGCAGGAAAATAGGGGTAGAGATGAGATCGAGCTACATCCGGTAAGTTGGGAGCGGTACTCTTCTTTCTGTGCCGTTGGATCAGACACTTCCACCAAGAAGTAGAGAAGTATAAGACAAGACTCCTAAAAGTTAGGGCGGACCGGAATAGCGCGCTTTATCTCATATCGCTAAAGCCCATCTATCTCAACCCCTATCCAGCACTTGCAACTTCTTCGCTTGCTTAGCGAGCCAGCACAAAAAAATGTAACTCACCAGCCCCTCGTCCCAAAACTCTGCTAAATATTTACAGATCAAAATGGCAAAAGGTTATGTGACGAATTTCGTCGCCTTTATTCCTTATCTCACACTGCATGGTGATTCATCCCTAGACAGTTTCCCATCTAACAATGTTTCTGCGTTATCCGTAAGCTACAAGAGCTCTACCACGCCCCCACAATGATCGGTGACAGCAAAATCGCTAATTTGTGTATATAACACTTAACCGAGAGTTCGCTTTTGAGCGCCTCACAACACTTCCTAAATAGGTGATAGCTATGCAGGACTATGGATAAGCTCCAATCTATGAAAGATTTGCGAAACCTTGACACGCTACGGGCATATTCTCCCCCCTGTTGTAGTAAATCGGGGTTGGCTCCTAGAATTTCTTCACTTTTGAAGCTATTATAGTTTCTTGCGAATAGTTCGGACAAGTGTAACCTTGTTGCGACTGCAACGAGTTGAAACAACATCAAGAGGCTTACAGCTGCCTTGTGGCTCTGGTAAGGCTGTCAACTGTTATCTCTTAAAACCTTGTGATCAATATTTGAACTGCTTCATCAACAAATCTTCACCTACGCTACATCTCCTGCCTTTGTTCTGCATTTAGGTTTTAGCAAGTGTAGATTAGACATTTCAACCTCTAATTCCTTCTCACTTCGTCAAATACACAATCTATCACTCTTCAATAGGCAATAAATGCAATCTCAATATGTATCTATCAACATTAACCCCTCATTCCCTCCTTCCCTCCCTTCCCCTCATAACACCAGCGTCGCATTCAGCCTCCACTCCATTCACCTCATCACATATAATCTCCAGTTACCCACTCTGCTCACGAACCTCTCGTGCCTCCTCTTATTAAACTTATACAACAAATAACACCCCACTCACCAGTAAATATGCGGAAGTGAAGCGATCCCTCTAACCAACATGATAACATTCTCATACCCCCTATCAAAACATACAGAATTCACAGCATTCCCACCCATTACTCTCTCTCATTCTTAAATCACAATATTAAGTCTTACCCTAGCAAGGCTCGCCTGCTACAATTGAAAAAAAACATCTCGTTCACCATAGTGTGAGGATAATAGCACAATCCAAGTTTCTCTATATAAACCTCTTTTGATTCAATTCATAAAAAACTCTATCTATTTGTTTAAGAGTTAGGGAAGAGAGATACAAAGCTCAAATCCAGCTAACGGATACTTGTATTCACATGCAGCACCTAAAGGTGTTGAGACAGTACTCGTAAGCACGTGGGGCTTCAGCACAACACCTCCATCGACCTAGACGCACGAAACACATGGCAGTGGCAACCCAACCGAACACCTCAACCCCGTACCTAAAAACAACAAGAACACAAATTGATTTTGATTCGACGGTCCTTTCATCCATCGGTTCATCGAGATCATCCTTATCATATCGTATCATGCATAATGAGATGGGGAGGGGAAGGGCTGGAAGCGGGGTACAAAGCGTGACGTCAAGCGAGATCAGGGGGCCGGCCCCCTTTACATCATACCCTCATACCTACTTATCACCAAACCTGTATTCTAGAAAAGAAGCTTTTATTACCATTGACACATCAGTTCGAAACCTTCAAATACAAATCAATTGGAGATGTAAAGGTTCGGTTGAAAGGTATCAAGAAGAACAGATAATATTAACCAAGAGTCAATATGGAGTAAACCTTCCACTCATTTTTGAAGAGGATAGAATGGTGGCTAATGGAATGGTATTAGTAGCGGAAACAACAACGAAGGCGGTATGTTCGACAACACGGGCGATTCGACACAGGTTGATCGCAGTACCGAGGGTGGTGTATGTGCCTCCCCTTCCCCTTCCTCCTTTCCTCCCAACCACAAAACCCCAAAACTCAGAACTAACACACCTCCCCAGGTCGGCGGTACATTCTCCAACACCACTTCCTCGGATAACACCGACACACCCGCACGCGCCCCAATAAACCCAAACAACAACCCTGCCGGAACCTTCGACAACGACTCAAACGCGCCGAGGGCGGGGTATGACAATAATGTTGATAGTAATATTGACGGCGGAGAGGGAGGGAAGAAGAAGGGGTTGATGAGTAAGGTTAAGGATGCGTTTGTGCCAAAGCCGGGCAGCATTGGACGGGATGATGGGTTGGTGAGTTTTTTTCTTTCTCCTGTTTTGTTTAGTAATTTGTGGTTTGTTGAAAGTTTGGGTTGGAGGGGAGAGGATATAGGAAGGAGTAGAGGGCTAATGAGAAGTAGACTAGTGATGATGCTGCGGGCTTTCATCCTGAGAGGGAGGGAGGGAGACATGAGCAGGCGAATAGGGATTTGAATCGTGAGTAAGGCTGGGGAGCACATGAAGTGCAGGGAGAAGGAAAGATGAGGCTTACGAATGTGAAAAGGGAAGACGGGAGGATATGGATGAACCTGATCACATTTCTTGAATGTAGAATAGTTTTTAAGTGTTTGAGAATGTTGAAGGGTTTGATTTCTCGAAACTTTTTTTGATTGGAGTAACGGCTGAGCTGGGCCGAGAATGTTTCGCGATATTTCCCCTTGAAAGAGTTCTTCGTCTTGCCCCCACCTCAAGATTTGAAGACAATTGTGCCAAGCACCAGGGGGTGTAGGAATACGTGGCCCACCTAGAATTATAACTCGAATTCTATTGTATATCCACAACCTTTCAGCGCAGAAAAAGTATTAAGAAATGTTAAACTTGCATTCTAGAGTATTTCTTGTAAGCGAAACTATTTGCTAGCTGCTGCGGTTGTTGAGATATTCGTGGTGTTTTCGCTTGGGTGGGCCACGTAATCCTGGTGAAGGGCGTAGCACGGGAAATGTCGCAAACAGAATGCATGTGCTGTAAGCTGAATAAAATCAGACGGTACAGACTTAGCAAGTAACCAGAAACCATCCACGGACCGAACAAACATCATATTGCGAGTCGAGGAGGATTGATAAGAATTCAATACATGAAGTCCTAGACAACAGCTGATTGAAGGGTGTGTAAGATCCAAGTCTTCTCCTGTGAATAATCAAGATTCGCCCCTATCTTTCTCTGAAGATGTATTGCCTTCTTACTAATCAAGAAGAGGGTGTGAAGCACCATGTGACTCCAACCGGATTCTTGGCTTCCCGAGACTTTCGGGTGTAGTTGGAATGTGCAAGTGCTGGAAAGCGTGCTTAATCGAATGGCATCCATGGAAGCAAATTTCAACACCGGATCCGAGTCGTTTGCTAACTAAGCTCGACTTTTTTCCAAAGATGGTTCTGGCCTACGATAATTAGCACGGTGATAGCTCCGATGTCTCAAAGGTAAATATGGGATCCTTGCAATCCTCTCCAAGACAATGTGGCCTTTACCTTGATTGTCGGATAACTGTAAGACATAGAAGTCACCAGACTTCGTGTTTCCCATGAGCAAACTTTACAATTTTGGAGAAAGTCTAGAACGTGACTTGTGGTTGTGTCACCCCAACTTTGTCGGTTGCTGACTCGACCAGGGGTGACTGACTCAAACCATTCCCATGAACTTGGAGATGAGACCGATGTATTCGCAAGCGCCAACAATAATCTAATCCAAACAGAAACAACACTGCAGCAATAATTCGGCACATACATACTTTGATATACCAGAATGCTACCCTAGCGGCTCGTGTTTCCGAAAGCAAGTGTATCGTTGGTGTTCGTCAATTGTTGAAACGTCGGTGAGCGATGTCGACCCTAGTCATTGATGCACAGAATTCACGATATTCCTCAAAGACGGTTCGAAACGGGTGCTCTGAAGCTCAAGCGGCATCGGAACAATCAACGGACACCAGTCTGGATTCTGGATGAGGCGCGCAAGCCGCCAGGGTTGATTAGCCTTTAGCCTTTAGCCTTTAGTTAGTTTAATTCTAGTGATGTGCATTCCAAACACGGTGCACGGATAACCTGATCAATTAAGGTTTTCCTGCTAAGGTTAGCTCATCTTCGCACTCACCTCCCTTGCGCTGGACCGGAGAATTCAACCTGCCACTTCTGGGGGAGAATAATGCCGAAACCTGGGGATAATCATCTTGATATGTCTGGTACCGTATGAGGAGTGCAGTGAAAATGATGTCAGCTGCTCTGTGATATCACGGAAGTGCTGTCTTTTAGTGTTGCCTCAAAAAACCCCACGCCAAAACCCCACACTCCAACTGCAAGGGTGTTATCAAACTGAATCCTTCAGTGGTTAGCAGCCGACTGAAGAATCCAAGCACATGCAGAAACATCCCAATGAAGTCGATGACCGGCAGGCTCATGCTGCATGCCCTCGGTAATCCACATCAAGTCACCCATTGTCAAATCGCAGGCCGGCCCTCGCTGCAACGGAGCGTCATGTCATTGCTTTTGTTGCACACCGTTCACTTGCTGGTAAGTGCACTTTTCGCTTTTGCATATGAAGAAGGAAACGATGCAGATGACCGGACTCTAGTAATCGCGTTTTGTAAGCCACCTTAGCCACACGGTACAATCGCGCGAGACACTTCTAAATCAAGCACGATCTCAGTGAGCTGAGGTGCTGACTGAGATGCTTTTTGGGCGATGAGGGTGTAGAACAGGAATGCTAGCGATTGGCCGGGTTCTGCTGTGACCTCTGCACGAGGCGTGAGGCTGAGCCTGTCTCGTCTGCCTTCGATCAGCAATAATGTGACAGTGGTCAGCGATTTGCCCAAGAGGGTGTGTATGATGTGCGTGTGGGAATGCACTCTGTGTGGCGACAGAAAATGTGCTGGGAATGCCTCTCTCTGGCTGGCCTCGGTGGAAGCGGTGAGGACAGGAATAGAGCAGTCTGGCTGGCTGTTGGACATGAAGGTGTCGTGAGAGGGATGCCGACGGCGACGACCCCAGCCGTTTCTTCGCAATTGATCATGTCGACGGCGAGGTTGCTTTTCGCGGGGGTCAATCGAAAGATGGCGAAGTAGCTGCTGATTGGGCTACAGGAGGAGATTTGGAGGGAGGTCAGGAGTCCGCTTGGCGTTGCATGGCACGGTTCAAGACACTTGGACACCCCGCCAGCAGGGATCATCGAAGGGTCCACTGGGCCAGCGCCAAGGGCAGGCAATCTTGGGCAATCTTGTCTCTGTTGATGAAGAAGATCAACGACGACAAAGCGTGGTTGAGTCATGGGAAAGAAAATACATAGCTGCTAAGAACATTGACTGCTTCGGTACTTGATGCGAAGATGGGGGGGGTTTTGAAGAAATACTCTCATCCCAAATCCTCAGATGAGAGAACGAAGCCAGCGGGGTAGGTAGGTAGGTAAATAAAAATAAAATTGTTAGGGCTTTCGCTTTCGCAGGCGGAGGCAGGCTCAGACACGCCATACGCCCGCCTCCAAAACATCAACACAGCTTTGATTCACTTCACCGCAGCCACAGCTCGGTCGACCCGTACCGCACCGTACCGCGCCCGATGCGTGAGCCATGCCCTTTCTTCTTCCTCTCCATCCCATACCATCCCATCTCGACAAATGCACACATTTCCATCCATTCCTTCTCTTCGCTACGCTACGCATTTTTTTGCCCCTCAGATTGCGAGACGTCCCCAGTGTGCGCTTCTCCTGCACTGAACAGGAGCTACGGTGAACCGAGCCAATATCAACCAACCCTGCTGGCGTGGACCCTCTCAGCGACCTCGCTGCCCGCATACGCCCGCATAAGTCCAAAACTTACCACTCCTCTGATCATTGGTTCGGTCCCACTGCCATTTCTTGAGACGGCGGTAGATCTTTGGAAACTGAGATATCGTTCTCTTCTTAAGTCCTCTGACTGTGGGGTCCTCTTCCATCCTGCATCCCCTCCTTTGACTTCAGTGAGCGAGTTGCTCTGCTCTCGGTGTTGAGCACTCCCACCCCGAGAAGGGCTGTCGAGGTACGTTCTACCTTTCTTTGCGTACACCGCGTCGTATGTCTGTTGGGCTTCTTGTGATCTATCATATGCACCCCTCCGCCTCCGTGCACCCTCGCAGTCTTCAGCAACGCACCAGACCATAGGCAACTCGAGACTCGATATGAGCCGACCTCCGAATCGACACACCGGTTCCCTTTGCCCTCCTATCTTATCACGCTCCTAAATAGCAAACCAATCTAACGTTGTGTAACGTGCAGACCGCCTTTCATCCTCCTCTCTCCCGGCTCGAGTCGTACACTTGCCTCACGAGGTTTGTCGTGGGTTGAGATACAAGGCAGCAGGTAGCCTTTTCATGGGAGGTGTTGTTCCGCCGAAGGGTTGTAGACTTTTCTATTCATTACGACAAACCCTATGTATCCTCAATGATGGACACTGAGGATGGGCAGTTCTTCATAAAGGTTTGTTCCTCTGTCGGATTGGACTTCAACTCAGCCGCGCGTCTAACACTTTTTACTTGCAGAACTTGGCCCACTTTGTCCGGACGCACGAGAAGGCTTTGGCAAACGCTCTTCAATTACGACGCCAACAAGCTTCGAAGAATGGGTCGCAGGCTGTGCCCGGCGCGGTTGGAGGTTCAGGAATACCGCAATCTCCAATCAGCACGAACTCACCCTCCTCCGCATCGTCCTCTACAACGTCGAGTACACTTGCTGCGGCTCTGTCTCTACCATATCTGACCTTTGCGTCCCATAATATCAAGCCAGCAAAGCTTGCATTGACACCCCACCATCTGTTCTACCTGCTCTCTCGTTTCGAAGATCTAGGCATCACTGTTGGCCCCATGAACGTACGCTTGGAAAACCTTCACGCAGATACCTCAGCTGCAAATTATGTCTCCTTCCTGGGCCAGTCACAAAGGCCGAAGGGTCGAGGCTCTGACCACGGATCCATACATTCAGTGTCTAGTGTGCGAAGCGTGATGTCTGGCATGTCTTCCTTATGGTCCAATTTCGGCTTGGGATCCGGAGGGGCCGCTGCCCGAACGGAGAAGCAGAAGGCAGCCATTGAGGCAGACTTGAAGTACCTATACTCAGCCTTCACCAAGATCCCCTGCCTGAGACTTGCTCCAGATCGACGAGCTCGATTGATCGAAGGCTACGAGGAGTTTCCCTTTGACAGTGCCGTCCCACTTTACGCGTTCAAGAACATCAGTGCTTTGGAAATCAGTGACATTGATATTCGGCAGTTCTTTGGCTGGGATCGACTGGCCGAACAACTGAGATCCTTAACTGTAAAACGCGCAGGAGTCGATGACCCTGCAGACCTTCTTATAAACATTGTCTTGGATGATATGGACAAGCGTCGGCGGCGCTCCTCGAAAGCTCAGTCGTCGCCAACGGCCCAGTGGGCTGCCTCGCAAAGTCCCAAACGGAGTCCAACCCTGCCACATGCGGAACTGGTCAAGTCCAACTCGGCACCTGGTTCTCCTGATGAGCGGAGCCATATCGAGGACGAGGCTGAGCGGGGCGGCTCACTCGTAAGGTCAGGTTCAGATGGTGCACAGTCTCCCGTCAAGTCAAGACCCAGGAGCAATTCTCCAGTGCGACGACCAAGCTCACGGACTGGCTCATCACACGGACATCTCAGAGGCTCGTACAAGGTAAAACGGTCCGGGTCCGGAAGCTCTCACTCGAGCATGTCAGAGGGATGGCACAACCCCAGAGGCAGTGCTTCGAATCTTCTTTCCATGGGTATATTACCACCGTCGAAGTGGAGGTTCCTCAAGCACCTTAGTCTTGCGGACAATGGTATCACCTCTATTTCTGCGTCCAGTCTAGCCCCATTGGCCAACACACTTCACTCCCTGGACTTGTCGGCGAACTTATTTGCCCAGATCCCTGATTGCTTGGCAACCCTTACAGCTCTCAGGGCGCTCAACCTATCAAATTGCATGATTGATTCGCTTCACTCCTTGACGAGAAATCCTCTCCCAGCCATCACTGCCTTGAACCTGCGATCGAATCGTCTGATATCTATTGCTGGCGTTGAAAGGTTATATCCCTTAGAGAGACTAGACTTGAGAGACAACAGGATGACCGATCCAACGGAATTGGCTAGACTGACTGGAATTCCTGATCTTCGAGAAGTTTGGGTCCTGGGCAATCCTTTCACCAGAACACACAGCAGTTATAGGGTCACCATCTTCAACCTCTTCAGGAACACACCTGGCTATACCGAGGATATCACCATTGATACTTCTGGTCCAGGCTACACTGAGCGACGGCATCTAGTCGAACGTGTGGCCGAGAAACCCAATGTACCAGTTGTCAAGCCACCTCCCCCGAATTATGGTTTATCTGCGGTCGAAGTGAACAAACCCGTCATTAACTATCCAGCCCAGCGCGAACCCGCTGTGCTGCGCAAGGAACGACCCAAGCCAACACATACTACGAGTGAGATACATACCAGCTCTTCTGGGCGACGAAGAAGAACCCCCAAAAGAAGAATTGTGGACCTCTCAACGTCCGAAACATCTCCTTCTAAGCCCGCAGTCAAGTTTACGGCTGAAGAAGCAACTGTTACTGCCGGGTCGGATAGTGGCTATGGTGTCAGCCCTGATCCCTCACCTCAGACTGTCCCGTCATATGCCCCTCCTGAACCTCGTAAATCTCAAAGCTCGACAGATATACCTAGAATTGATACATCAGTGGTACCTCAATTGCCTCCTATCGAGAGTCTATCCTACGAAGGCCCTCTCATCAAACCCCAAACCGACTTGCAAGACTGGAAGATCAGCGGTGAGATCTACAAAAAGAAACTCGAAGCACTTCGGACCGAGGTTGGAAATGGATGGCTCAGCGTATTGAACGAAGAAGGCTGGGATTCACAAAAGAATTCCCACCAAAGCTTTGCAGCGCCCGATTACAGTCCTGCAAGCACGATACGGCCGAGCCCTACCACACCTCGCGCCAATTCTCAACAAACCATACATAGTGGTCGGACGTTAGGATGAAGATGTCCAAATGCGATCCCCTTCACTGGACGATTGCACTTTATGCTCGGAGAGGCGGTTGGCGGAGAGCTCTGTCAAGCCGCGGGTTGGAAGTTGTTGCATTGGGAGGCTGTTCTTGATACCCAGTCTTTTTACAAAGCGGCATTGTATCATTATGACTCTGCTCCTTTCTTCAGACTTTTGCATTTTCGGCAGCTTTCTAAAATGATCTCGGTTCTTCTTCGTCATTGTCGTTCATCAGCATAGCGTATAGGTCGGAGGGTCATTTGATTTCACCTTTTCTTCTCTTCTTCCATTCTCTGTTGCCGAATGCATGCCACATGATCCTAGTCATGTGGTTGGAATTCTGTTTTTGATGAGCATTTTCCGCGAAAGCTAGATCTCTCTTCCAGTTTGGTCTCTTCCGTCTGATGGACTTTTATGTGTATAATATGGGTTTTAAAGGGTTGGTTTGAGGCGTTTATTACGACGGCATTTGTTATCTGCATCAGCGAGCGGGGATCATGACTGGGTGGGAGAATGGCTGGCATAATGAAATCCCTTTTCGAGCTGCTAAAAACATGCGTTTTGATGCTGGCGTGATTTGATGTTATTCGAAATAGCCGCCTAAACAAGTCCTCCAATTGCCACTCAGAGCTGCGGCTGTGAACAAGAACGTCGTCCGGGAGCTTCCTTCGCATATATATCACTGGGATTATGATAGGACGTTGACAAGTTGTCCGTCTCACCGTGTGAGTGAGCTTCTCGAAAGACTGACTGCCATTATAATTGCTACCAACGTTTGCTCGCTTGGAAAAGACTACTCACTATCAAAAAGACAGATGAATCGAAGGACAGAATACCAATATCAAACATGGCATCGAATGACCTCCGACGCGAGATACCTTCTTTCAGGCTGATTAAAATCACAAAATCTCGATCAGTAAACAGCACGTGCAGCAGCAACAATGCAATGTTCAACAGACCACAAATACTCAAAGTGCTTCCATTTTGAATGCATTATTTGGCCAAAAAGCCCCTCACACCCCTGGAATTGGCCAGACCATGCGATTCCTTCCCCAGAATCTAAATCGAGAATCCCAAAGATCTCCCGCTCCGATGCTCCGATCCCAACAATTGGCCCTGTTAAACTGTCGATCAGCTGTTAATGCCCCAAAATCTCCTCGTATCGAGTTTGGGTTTTTTACTCATTGTGGGAGTGTGCGCACCGCTAAAGTGGAGAAACCGCGTCACTGTTCAGAAAAGTAAAAAGATATTCTTGACATGCAGTGCCTGTTGACCAATGATTGAGCGTCGAACGTGAGTCTAGAAGCGGCGTGAGAAAAAGTCCCCAAGAGCTGTGCTAAGCGCCGGGAGGATTGCTGCTTGACGGTTGTTTGAGGATCCTTGTTTGGTAAGCGCAAGGAGGTGAAGACGCAAGAGGCAACAACTGCTTCTTCGCTCCCCCTTCCAACAACTATTCCAAAAGACGACGAACGCAGCGACTCTCTGAATTCAAACAATTCATTGTGCTGCGCTCATCTTGACGACTTGACATTATTGTCATCAACCCAAACATTAGCATTCCAGAACGCCGAGCAAGCTCTCTGCCCACACGAATCTCAAACACCAACGCCTCCCAAGCCTCCTTGCCTACGAAAGGGCCAGACGATAGTTGACCTTCACAGCGCTGCCCTGCCATCCTTGAGCAGACTTGACCTTCGCACATTACTGCGAGGCCGTTGCGTGCATATAATCTCGCCGCCCAGCATCGTTCCGGAGCGCTTTTAAGGCTCTCGTTTATCGAAGCGCGCTTGAGAAAACACAAGTTGCTTGCGGGCCCTCGGATTTCTGACCCCCTTGACACAATTACAACCACCCCACCATCCATCGACGAGCAATCCGTGAATCACCCAGCAAAGTCACAGCGACGAATAAACAGCCAAACTAACACATCCTTCTGCGTCAAGTCGCCATAGACAAAGGTGACGGCCGACAGTCAGTCTTCCGGCTTACCCTTACCAACGACCACCCAGGCGGAATACAAATTTCGCAAGGTCCACGGCGACGCTGCGTTCTGCAGAAAGCTCCATTGAGGCCGATTTCACTTCATTGTATGTGTTTTATCTTCTGCAGAGCGTGTTGAGGTCCGCGTCAACGCGCTGATCTGAATTTGCTACCCCGCCTGCTCAGCCTCATACTGATTGTACACGCGCCGCAGATCTCGAAGTGAATCACAGTCCTCCTAACAGTGAACTCGACTCTAGGAAGTAGACCATCCCTCCATACCCCTCTCACTGCGGAAACCACAACAGAAACCCCCGTCACCTTCTTCCACGAGAGGACAGAAGCAATGGCGGACCAAAACGACGTCGATCTTGACTCTATCATCGACAGACTGTTGGAGGTCAGAGGAAGCCGCCCGGGCAAGCAAGTTCAGCTTTTGGAGGCAGAGATCCGTTATCTTTGCACTAAGGCCCGTGAGATCTTCATCTCCCAACCAATTCTACTTGAGCTAGAAGCTCCCATCAAGGTAGGTAAATGGCGCTGCATGTTGAGGAAAGTACGAAGAAGGATATTGGCTGAAATTTCGTGTTTGCAGATCTGCGGTGATATACACGGCCAATATTATGATCTCCTCCGCCTCTTCGAGTACGGTGGCTTCCCTCCCGAAGCCAACTACCTCTTCCTTGGTGATTATGTCGATAGAGGCAAGCAATCTCTCGAGACCATCTGCTTGCTCCTAGCCTACAAGATCAAATATCCCGAAAATTTCTTCATCTTGCGCGGCAATCACGAATGCGCCTCCATCAACCGCATCTACGGCTTCTACGACGAGTGCAAGAGACGGTATAATATTAAGTTGTGGAAGACCTTCACTGATTGCTTCAACTGCTTGCCCATTGCAGCAATCATCGACGAGAAGATCTTCACAATGCACGGTGGTCTAAGTCCCGACTTGAACTCCATGGAGCAGATCCGCCGCGTCATGCGCCCAACGGATGTAAGTTTATGCTTTTTCTTTTCTTGCCATCTCTCGGCGCACCGAGAGAGGGCCTGAGCTCTTGCTGATAAATCTAGATCCCCGACTGCGGTCTCCTCTGCGATCTCCTCTGGTCTGATCCAGATAAAGATATCACTGGGTGGAGTGAAAACGACCGTGGTGTATCATTCACTTTCGGACCCGATGTCGTCTCTCGATTCCTACAAAAGCACGACATGGATTTGATATGCCGAGCTCATCAGGTTGTCGAGGACGGGTACGAGTTCTTCTCGAAGCGGCAGTTGGTTACGCTGTTCAGTGCGCCCAACTACTGTGGAGAGTTTGACAACGCAGGTGCAATGATGAGCGTGGATGAGAGTTTGTTATGTTCATTTCAGGTTGGTTTTCCTGCTCTCAGCTAAAATTACCTCCATTAACTCCCTACAGATCCTGAAACCAGCGGAGAAGAAACCAAAGTACGTTTACGGTGGCCTTGGTGCCAGCAGGCCCGTCACTCCTCCGAGGAAGCAGAAAAAATAGATGAACAATTACGAACTTCCTTGTGTATAGCAGGTTCCGCAGATAAGCAAAACTTCGATTTTCCTCTCGAGTCTTCAATGACAAAGAATCGTCCAACGTGCTACCTTCTCGACCTCCTCTCCTTTTACTCTCTCGATCGGCCCGACCTTACAACAAACTCGAAATATCTCTCGATCTCGAAACTCCTTCCTTGTCAGAAAACATATCTACTTGGTAGTGCGCGTGCAGCATACTTCGCCATCCAGTAGCCTCCCTCTCATCACACCGTCAACCTGATTGTACACATCTCCTATTTCCTCGCCGCAGCTAGTACGACCGACCAATGAGCCCATGGGAAAAACGCTCACGCCTCGAACTTTGACACGACTACGAAACGATACCACGCTTACAGAAAAGAAACTGGGTTGGGGCTTCTTTTGGTGCTTTCTAGACTGGTCGTTACTTGTGCGTGGAATTGGGGTGGGAATGGAACCAACTTTCTACCAACGAACTCTTTTTTCCATGCCTTTTCTGTGTGTATATCAGACTTACGATGTATGTGAGCTTTGGGGAGACTCTTTCTTCCTGATTGGAGGCTTCTCTTGCCGCGAATGTTATGGGTTGCTTGGTGATTGCTTTTGTCTGTGTAGCCCTCGACTGGCCCTTGCTTCTGGCGTTGGAAGATGGAATCTGAATATGTGGGTGCCGATGGGGTGTGGGGGTGGATGACGATGATTGTGGGGGTTGGGTGATGATTGGGTGGTGGGTGATTCTGGGTGTGGGCGTAGTGCCTCGCTTTTCCGTATCGTAGCCTTCTCCGTATTGATGCCACAGTTGCTGACTGACTGATTGATGCTGATTGTGTTTTGGGTGAATGGAAGTTTGTTTCTTGCCTTGTTTTATGATCCCCTGTGCCTCGCTCCTATCTCTGCCTTTATCTGTTTCTTGGTAGATGTTGATCCCCTTTTGATAGCCCTCTTGCTTCCTGGGGACAAGGCTCCTCTTTCTTTTTCTTCTTTTCTTGAATAAACTCACAATTCCCAACAGACTCCGTCAATAACATGGATCGAATTGCCTGCCTCTCATAGTTCTGAGATTCTGGCTGGGCAATAGATGAAGACATTACGCTGCTCCGTCAGATATCAGAGACTCACCTCTAGCAAGTCGGCCGTTGTCATATCTAACTGTTGCCAGTGAGTCTTTGCAGTTAGCACTCTTTCACTCAGTCCCAAATAGGCTGCAATGTTTTTTTTATATTGTTTTAAGAATGGTAGGAAGTGCAGGTAGGAGTGTGTTGAGCGAACGTGCTTTATGTGGTGCTGGGAGTTGTCGGGGGCGTTAAAGATTAAGGTGGGGTGGCGGTACTTATGGGTTCGTAGACTTACTCGATGAAATTGAAGGGGAAGACAGTGAGGAGTCGTATCCTTAAATAGAGATCGATCTCAAAGGTCGTCTCCAAGAAGTCGTGGCTAGCGAGCTCCCCTTCCACTTACCGAGCCCCTGACATGGGTTCCTTACCTACTACCTACTCTAACAGGTGTTTGTATAAAAGCTTGACCACGGGCTGCGAATCGTAAGATCTTAACCACAGATGCGAGCACTGTCTTAGCTGGGAGTTGACTGCTCCTCGGTCTCCTTTTCAAGTTCAAGTCCGGGATTTGCTTGCTTGTACTTGGTGAAAGTATTACAAGGAGGGGAGATTTGGATGTTAGATGCGTACTGTCTAAGTAATGGCGGCAAAGATCTGG
>Ga0302325_10007699_pt1 | contig 23814 bp, 17 predicted proteins | sample Palsa_T0_2_FD_201948 | JGI IMG/M metagenome (GOLD analysis project Ga0302325, IMG submission 201948) | Peat permafrost microbial communities from Stordalen Mire near Abisko, Sweden - Palsa_T0_2 | ecosystem: Environmental > Terrestrial > Soil > Palsa > Peat permafrost | place: Sweden: Abisko... | reverse complement strand
CCGACGAACAGGTTCGCGGTTTGCCATGTCCTCTTCTTCGGCGCCGCCGCGCTCGAGCTGGCCCCGGGCCCGTTGTGCGGCCGCCGCGCGCAATCGGCGAACCTGTTCGTCGGCCCACCGCACCTCCGCCTCGAGCCCACGGGCGGCTTCCTCGAGCTTTTTGGGATCCCCATCGGAAGCTCCGTCGTCGTCCCATCCCCGTGCCCGCGGGCCACCGGCGAGCATCCGTTTGGCCTCCTCGAGCGAGCTCACGGCGCTGCGACCGGCCTGCGCGGCCTCCTCGGGGCGCGCCTCCTCGAGCGATCGCGCGGCTTGTTCGGCCAGCTCTCGCGCAGCAGCGCCCTTGCTGGTCCACGAGTCGCTGCCCCCGCCTACCGCGGGCAACCGCCGCGCGGCGTCCCGGATGGCCTGCGCATGTCGCTTCGCTTCGTCCCGGAGACCGTTTTGCTCCTCGTCGCTCTCGGCGCCCGCGAGGAGCTGCTCCGTCCGGCTCACGCCGCCCGCATGGTCTTGGGACAGGCGGTCGAGGTCGCCCTTGGCCTCGTCGAACGCCTGCTCGACGTCATCCGGCGAGGCCGCCTCCTCGTCCTCTTCCGTGCCGCGCCCGCCGCCCGACTCGCCGCCGCCACGCTGCGCCGACCCTCGGGAGCCGAACGAAGGGTCGGGCTGGTGCAACCGCGCCGCGAGGTCCCGCGCCGCGAGCTCCGCGTGAACGGCGTCTGGCGCACGTCGCGCCCGGTCCACGCGGAGACAATCCACGGCGACGATCTCGCCGATGTCTCGGCCGGACCATCCGAACTTGAGCAGATTCCGGCCCCCCGCCTGGAGGACAGCCGCGTCGGCATCCATGCGCGCGGCCCCCCGGACGCGCACGTCCGCGGCATCGGCCTGCGTCTGCATCGCGCCGGCCACGAGATCGTCGGCGACGTCGGCGAGCTGCCTCGCCGCGTCCCGGGTCTCCCGCATGGCAAGCCCGCGCACGATGGCGTCCGTGACGAGGACGAAGCGCTCCGTGGCCTCGACGGTCGCGGCGTGTGTGCGTTCGCTCGGCGCCCGGTTCTCGGCGTCGACGGCGCCGCGCACTTTCGTCCGCTGCGCCGTGAGGAGCGCCCTCGTGCGAGCGGGCACCGTCAGCCCGGCGTACGTGCGGACCAGGGCGTCGTCGAGGACGCGCTCGTCGGCGGCGGCGCGCTTCGTCTCGTCGGTCGCGTGAGAGGCGCCCGCCGCGCGCGTGATGCCGTGCTCCGGCGTCGCGTCGATGCGCCACCCCAGCGAGTCGACGACGGCGTCGCGCACCCGCCGCAGGGCCTCGAGCCTCTTGGCCTCCGGCTCACCCACGTCCGGCGGGATGACGGTGATCGCCGCGCTCGCGCCCCACTTCGGCCCGCTCAACGGATCGTTGTCTTTCGCCTCGACGGTCACCTCGATGGGCGCGTGGCTCCTGCGCAGGAACGGGTCCCGCAGGCGTAGGACCTGCCCCCCCTCGTCGCGCTGGGTCTCGCCGTCGAGCCGGGAGAGCACCCGCCGCTCCTCTCGTACTCCCGACCGCAGCACGAGCTCCACGTCACGAAGGCCATGGTCATCGGTGGCCCGGTAGCGGATCGGGATGTCGTCGACCTCATCGACGAGGCGAACCTGGCGCGGCGCCGTCTCCAGCTCGACGACCGGGGCCGCGTCGGGGATCGATCGGACGGGCAGCCGGTCGGCCTGTTCGATGCTCACGCTGCCGAACCGGGCCACCACGCGCAACGTCGTCGAATCGCCCAACCGCCACCGCGCGACGACGGCGCCCGCGCCGTCCTCGACGAAAGGTACTTCGGTTGCGCCATCGGTCAGCAAAAGCCGCCGCCCTGCGTGCAAAGGAGCGCCGCGAAGCGCGATCTCGGTGCCGAACGGCAGCGCGAGCGGGGTGAGGGCGATCTCGTGGATCTCGTTCTCGTGGAGATAGTCCGGCGGCCGGGCGACGAGTTCGACGCCGTCGAGCCACTGCATCGAGAACGGCGCGACGGCGCCCCGAGCGAGCAGGACGTCAGCCCCCTCGAGGACCGCCCACGCGTTGACCCCCGCGAGCGCGACGGCCGCGACCCCGACCACGGCCGCGAGCACACTCGCCCGACGCGCGGCACGCGACGCACGGTCGAGCACCCGGGCCGAGGGGACGTCCGCGAGCACGCGGGCCACGTGCAGCTTTGTGAGCTCCTCCGACACGCCGCCATCGACGCGAATGAGAGAGAGAGCCCGCAGGGCGCGATCGGCTCGCCCGGCATCCACGCGCCTGACGATCCTTTGCAGCACCGCGTCCGGTCCGGCGAGTCGTCGCCGATCCGCCCACTCCCACATCAAGACCAGGGCCCCACCGACGGCGATCGCCGCCGCCGCCGCCGCACGCGCCCGCGGCGTGCCTGCGCGCGCGAGCAAGACCGCGGCGATGCCGAGGAGCGTCAGGCTGACGGCAGCCACCCTCCGCCGCGACGGTAGGGTCGCGGACCGGCACGCAGCCGCGAGATCGCGCAGTGGCTCGGTGGAAGGCGAGAACACGCGGGGAGCCTAGAACGCATCCCCCGATCGCGCGACGCGCCCGCGGACCCCCTCAGTACTCGGTCGGCTGGGGCTTGCTGGCTCGCGCCGACGAAGCCGTGGAGGGCGGCGCTGGCCAGGCCGGTAGTACGGTCGGAAAACCGCTCGGCAGGGCGGTCGGAAAGCCGCTCGGCAGCGCCGTCGGGAAGCCGCTCGGCAGCGCTGTCGGAAACCCGGGCGGCAGCGCCGTCGGGAAGCCGCTCGGCAGCGCTGTCGGGAAGCCCGCGGGCAGCGCCGTGGGGAAGCCGGGCGGTAGTGGGATGCCTGGAAATGATGGCGCCGCCGACGCGCTCGGCTCGGACGACGGCGCGGCCGCGGCGTCGTGATCGCCCGTGGCGAACGCGCGGCCCGAGGCGGCCGGCCGGGCGCCGGGGCCGCCAGGCCTCGTGGAGGTAAGTGTCGGCACGTCCGCCGGGGCCGCCGCACCCGGCGTCGGAGACATGGCCATCTCGACGGAAGGCGCCTGGGGGGTGCCGACGGAATCGGTCATCGCGACCTCCGGCCGCCTGGCACTCGTGTTGAAGACACCCGTCCCGACCAGAATCCCCGCCACGCTGACGGCGAAGAGAACCACGAGGCCCGTGATCCCCGCGGTGCGCCCCACGCCCGAAGGACGAGGCACGCGGCCATCCCCGGCAGGCGCCGCGGGGGTGGCGAGTGCCGCCGGCGCATACCCTGCCGAATGCGACGGCCCGACGAGCGCCGTGGCGATCGGCGGTGCGCGCACGGTGTCCACGCGCGGCTCGCTCGGCGGCCCGGATGCGAGTCCCGCGGGCGGCGCCGAACCCAAGCGCGCCGACGGAGCCTCCCTCAGCCCTTCGAGCGCCGCACGCATCGCCGCGGCGGACGGGAATCGCATCTCGGGGCGCGCCGCCATCGCGCGATGCACCAAGCCGGCGATCTCGCGCGGGACCGTGGGAGCAGCCTGCACGAGCGGCACGACCTCGCCGCGCTCGACCCTCAGCGCGATGACGCGGGCGTCTTCGCCGCCATCACCTCGCACCGGCCGGACGCCCGCGATCATCTCGTAGAGCATCACGCCGACCGCGTACACGTCGGCGCGCGCGTCGACGGACTCGGCGCTCCTAGCCTGCTCGGGCGCCATGTACTCGGCGGTCCCCATGACCACACCCGCCACGGTGAGATTGCGCTGCGATGGCTCGGTGCGCCTCGCCTTCGCGATTCCGAAATCGATGAGCTTGAGGACCGGCTGGTTGGCAGCCAGCGTCACGATCACGTTCTCGGGCTTCAGGTCGCGGTGGATCACGCCGAGCGTGTGCGACGCCTCCAGCGCCGAGAGGATCTGCGCCGCGTACCCGCAGGCGATCGGGACGGGGAGACGTCGCTGCCGACCCAGCACGGTGGAGAGCGCCTCGCCTTCGAGCAGCTCCATCACGATGAACGCGTGGCCTTCTGGCGTGCGGTCCACGTCCATGACCTGCACCACGTTGGCGCTTCGAATCTGTGCGACGACGCGCGCCTCCTGGAGGAAGCGCTCCACGAGCCCGGTGCGCCGCGCGAGCTCGGAGTGCAGCACCTTGATGGCGACGCGGGTGCCGAGCACGGCATGGTGCGCCTCGAACACCGATCCCATTCCACCGTCGCCCAGCATCCGGACGATGCGGTACCTGCCGTTGACGATGCTGCCGACGCCGATCACCGCCCGACCAGAGTAGCACCGCGCGGAGTTGCACGGCCGCGCTCCGCTGAGGCGGCGTCCAGGGGCCGCGTCCGAACCCGGCCGCCTCGCCTACCGCCGAGCCCCGTGTGCCTTTCGGTCCCTTGGCTACGCAGCCTTGTCGAGGACGCGCGCGCGCAGGATACGGCCGACCGTATCGGCATCCTCGATGGCGGCGAAAACGGGGCGGAGCGCGTCGTCGCGGTCGTCTTCGCCGAACGCTCCGCTCGGCGCAAAGGCACGCGCCTGCGGCCCGTCGAGGACCAGGAAAACGTCGTGCAAGCGGCGCGAAGGGGCGTCGATGACGTAGGCGATCCGGGAGCGGTCGAGCGTGAGCTCCTCGTTGCCACGCCGTATGAGGACGCGTGCGTTCGTTACGATATACCGCGTCTCCCGGACGAGACGCGACGGGCGAACGAGGGCCGCGTAACCGACACCCACGGCCGCCGTCAGGAGCAAGAGCATGCCGAGGGCCACGGCGCCGACGAGCAGAACCGCCAGCGCAGGGGCCAGCGCGTGCATGCCTACGAGACGCTCGAGCGTGGGCACGGAGCGCCCCAGTGAGCGTACGAACGTCACGGCCAGGACCGCGCCGGCGGCCGCCGTGGCCGCGCGGCGCGTCGTCCACTGCGACGCGCAGGGGGCCGCCGTCCAGAGGACTCGCTCTCCGACGTCGAGCCGCTGACCGAGCGAGCGCTCTCCGCTGCCAAGCGGCGCCCCCGGCTCAACGCCGCGGATGATCGACCAGAGGCGGTCCGGCGTCTCGACGTCGTGCAGCGTCAGCGAGAGCGTGCGGCGGAGCGCACCCGTCGGCACGGCTCGGACGAGAACCAGGTCACCCGTCGACGGCTCGTTCGCGCTCCAGCGGACGAGCGCGTAACTGATCTGGTTGGTCTCGATCGACCGGCGGATCCGGCCGCGCTTCCAGATGACATGCCGCTCCGTCACGACGTACTCGATCTGGGACCGCCACCAAATGGGGACGCGCCACGCTCCCAGGGCGATCGTGGCGCACCAGGCCGAAAGAAGCATCATGCCGCCAACCGGCATCCCCACCGACTTGGCGAGAACGACCGCGTAGCAGAGCGTCACCGCCGAGACGACGCTAGCGACCGCGGCCAGGACCTTCTGCGCGAAAGGGACCGTGGCGGCGCGGCAGCGCCCTTCCCAAACGATCCGCTCGCCGAAGAGCGTGTCCCGGCCCATCAACTAGACATTGCGACGCACCCGGCCGCGTGTCCAGGTCTTCCGCCACGATTGCTCTTCCGCCGTTACGGCGGCGGCGGGGCGCGTTCACGAATTGCCCCATGGCGGCGAAGGGCCACGAGAGATCAGCGCGGCAAGGGTCGCGCGTCCACCCTGACCGCCGGGCCGCGGGTGTGTGCGTGCATGACGAGGACGTCGCACAGCCGAGCCATCGGCATCCCGCTCACCGCCGCCGCCTCCGGGAAAAGGCTCGTCGCGGTCATTCCCGGGAGCGTGTTGACCTCGAGCAACGTGAGCGCGTCGGGGGCCCCGTCGTCGCCGACCACGAAGTCGACCCGGGATAGGTCGCGGCAGCCGAGCGTGCGGTGAGCTCGAACGGCGGCGTCCTGGACCCGTGCCGCCATCGCTGGGGCAAGATCCGCCGGGCACTGGTGCTCGCTCCGACCGGGCGCGTAGCGCGCCTCGAACGAGAAGAAGGCATCGCCGGGAGCCCTGATCTCGGTCACCGGTAGGGCGCGCGCCTCCTGCAAGTCGAGGACCCCGCAGGTGATCTCGCGACCGCGGGCGAAGTGCTCGGCCACTGCGAACTCGTCGATCGACCAGACGGCGTCGATCGACGAGGCGACATCGGCCTCCGATGCGGACGCCTCCAGGCGGGCCACTCCGATCGCGGACCCGTGCGACGACGGCTTGACCACGATGGCCGCGCCGACGCACTCGCGTGCCCGGCGCGCCGCGGCGGCCGCATCGCCCGCGAACTCCGCGCGCCCGAGGGCCACGCCGCGGGCGACCGGGAGGCCAGCCTCTGCGAAGAGGACGCGCGCGAACCTCTTGTGCATGGCGAGGGCGCTCGCGACGACCCCGGAGCCGACGTACGGGTGATCGAGGACCTCGAGCAGCCCTTGCAGCGAGCCGTCCTCGCCGACGGCGCCGTGTACGACGGGGAACACGACGTCGAAGCCCCCCGTGCGGAGGGACTCCGCGAGGAAGGCGTCGAGCTCGAAACGTACCGCGCTGTGGCCGGCTTCGCCGAGCGCCTTCGCGACGGCCGTGGCGGACGCGCGGCTCACTTCGGCCTCGGACGAAGGCCCACCCTGGATGACGGCGACGGAGAGCCGGCCACGGGGCATGCTCAGGAGCTCGCGGCAGGCGACGCTGCCGCCGACTTCGACATGTCGACGAGCTCGATCCCGAGCTTCACGGCGACGTCGAAAATGCGCGGATCGCGGTAGAACTCCCCGAAGGCGACCCGGGCGATCCCCGCGTTGGCGATGAGGCGAAAGCACCCCCAGCACGGGCTGGCGGTCACGTAGATCGAAGACCCGTCGATGCGCACTCCGTTGCGAGCCGCCTGCACGATCGCGTTCGCCTCGGCGTGGACCGTGCGCACGCAGTGGCCCTCTTCCATGAGGTGCCCCTCCTCGTCGCAGTGGGGCAGACCGCGGATGCTTCCGTTATACCCCGTGGCGAGGATGCTCCGATCGCGCACGATGACCGCCCCGACGAACTTTCGGTCGCAGGTCGAACGGGTCGACACCTCCCGCGCGATGTTCATGAAGTACTCGTCCCACGACGCGCGAGCGCGCCCCTTGGCCTTGGGCGGCGTGTCCATGACCGAGCGTTACTAGGCTGCGCCCCAGCCGGGCACAAGCCCAGCCGGCGAGGCCACGGCGAGGTTGACAACCCACCGCCGGCACGGCACCTGGAGTCATGCTTCGGGGTACGCTTCGGGCGATAGCGGCGCGCGCCCTCTCGGGGGGGCTGGTGCGCCTTCGCGGCGGACGAGCGGCGGCGGCCCTTGTCATCGTCCTCGTGGAGCTTGCCTCGAGCCGGGACGTTCGCGCAGACGACGGTGCTCTCGCGCGCGACATCGTGCACGCGCTCGAGGCGGACGCCGCCCACGCCACCATCATCGGCGAACCCCTTGGACGGGCCCGCGAGGCGATCGAGCGCGCCACGCGTCTTCGCGAGGCGGGCGACGAAGCGCGCGCGAAGGCGGCCGACGGCTTGGCGCTCGAGTGGGCAGAGACGGCGAGGGATTCGGCGCGCGCCGCAGACGCGGAGCGGGCGGCGGCGGCGCGTCGCGAGCAGGCCGTGACGAAGCAGGCCCAGGTCGAGCGGGCGCGGGCCCTCGTCGAGGCGGATTTGGCCCACGTCGGGCGACTGCGCAAGGAGATCGACGACGCTGGCGGACCAGGACGTCCGCGCGACGCGAGCAACGAGCGGACCGCCGTCGAGGTGCACGACGGCAAGCCGCCTCCCAAGGCAAGCGCAAAGAAGCCTTCCAAGAGCCCCCCCCCGGAGCCGGCGCCGCCGGGAGACAGGCCATGAGCCAGGTGCGTGGAGGGCTCGTAGCGAGTGTCGCGTGGATGGCCATGGCGGGCCTCGGCTGCGCGACGGCCCCGATGCGTGTGCCGTCGCTCGACGAGGTCGAACGCGTGCGAACGACGGAGGCCGCCCAAGAGGGGGCCCAGCGGGCACCCGACGTGTTCGCGCGCGCCGAGCGGGAGCGAGGGATCGCGCTGGCGGCGCACGCAAGCGGCGACGACGTCGCGGCGAAGCTGCACGCAGAACGAGCCATCGCCGCATACGGTCACGCGCTCGTCGTGGCACGACTCGCGGTCGCCATCGCCGAGCAGGCCGACGCGCAGCACGCGCTCGACGAAGCGACGACCCAGGAGCAGTCCCTCGAGGCGTCGCGCGCCAATCTGGAGAGCGAGGCCGACGATCTCTCCGAGCGCGCGCGGATCGCTCGCGAGCGGCTCTTGCCCGCGCCGAGCGAAGCCGCCCTGGGCGAGCGCGCGACGGCGAGGCTCGCGGCGGCCCGATCGCTCGCGGTCGAAGCTCGGCTCCTCTGCGGTGCGGCGCGGCTCGTCGGCGCCGACGCGCCGGGGGTCGTGTCCGCCGAGGGCGACCTCGCAAAGCTCGACGTGGACCTCGGCCACGGCCGCGGCAGCCCGGAGCGCGGCGCCAAGGGCGACGGCGGATCGGCCGAACCGATCGACGAGGCCGGCGCGGCGCGGGCTCGCTGCCTCGACGTGCTGATCCGGGCGCGGCGCGCCGCGGGGCAAGACGGTCGCGCGGACACGCTCTTGGCGGAGCTGTCTGCAAGCGGAGAATGGTCCCCCGTCCGCGACGAGCGCGGGGTGATCGTCACGCTCCGAGGCGTGTTCCGGGGGGTCGAGCTCTCGGACGACGGACAAGCGCGGCTGAAGACGCTCGGCCAGGTGGCCGCCGCCCATCCCGGCTTCGCGGTGCAGGTGGTGCTCCACGACTCCCAACCCCGCGTGCCCATCGACTCCGACACGCGCCGGGCAGACGCCGCGGTAAAGGCCTTGGTCGCCGCGGGCACGCCCGCCGCCCGGATCAAGGCCGAACTGGCAGGTTCCCTCGCCCCGGTGGTCGACCCGGCGGACGCGACCTTCCGATCCCGCAACGAGCGAGTCGACGTGGTCTTCGTCTCCGGAGGCTAGCGTCTAGGCCAGGCGGTAGCCGAAGCCGTAGACAGTCAGGATGTGCTGGGGCTTGTCCGGGCTCTTCTCGATCTTGCGGCGTAGCTTGACGATGAAGTTGTCGACCGTGCGGTTCGTGGGAGATCCCTCGAGGCCCCAGATCTTCGACAGGATCTCGTCACGCGCCACTGGCTGCCCTGCGCGCTCCGCGAGCATCCGCAGGAGCTCGACCTCGTAGAACGAGAGCGCATGGTCTCGTCCCCCGGCACGTACGGTCTGCGAGGTCAGGTTGACCGATGCATCGCCGATCGTGAGAGTCTCCGGCACGCTCGCCACGGCGCGGGCCGCGCGCCGTAGGATCGCGCGCATCCGAGCAATCAGCTCGTTCACGCTGAACGGCTTGGTCATGTAATCGTCGGCGCCGGCGTCGAGGCCCCGGATCTTGTCCGTCTCCTGGGACCGCGCCGTGAGCATGACGATCGGCACGTGCGGGTTGATGCGCCGTAGCTCCTCGCAGACCGCGTAGCCGTTGACGTCCGGAAGCATGAGGTCGAGCACGATCGCGTCGGGCGCCTCCGTGCGAGCGAGTCCGATCCCCTCCCGGCCTTTGCCCGCCGAGATGACGCGGAACCCCTCGAACTCGAGCGCATCGCGTAGACCGAGGACGATGTGCGGCTCGTCGTCGACGACGAGGACCGTTCTCTTGGCGGGCGGCATCGCGTCCGTTCGGTTTATACCGCAAGAGCCCTACGACGACGACGGGAACGCGGTGCGAAGGGCCTTCACGTGCCTGGCCGTCACCCCCGGCACGGCGAGCAGCGTCGCGTCGTCGGCGGCCCGGATGGCCGCCAGGTTGCCCACATGGCGCAAGAGTGCCTTCTTCGCGGTGGGCCCGAGGCCTTTGACGTCGTCGAGCGGCGACCGAAACCTCACCCTCTTGCCGATGCGCATCCGCGCGCGGTTCGAAAAGCGGTGAGCCTCATCTCTTAGCCGCGCCAGGAGAAACAGGGAAGTCGTCGTACTCTTGAGCGGGATCGGGTTCTTCTGACCGGGCAGGTACACACGGTCTGCGAGCTTCTCTCGCGCGTCCTTGGCGCCTTGGGGCTCGCCGTCGGCGGATTCGACCTCCTCGCCCGCCGGGACGTCCCGCTCCTTGGCGAGCGCGACAATCGACAAATCGTGAAGGCCGAGGTCGTGGGCGGCCGCGAGCGCCACCGCGAGTTGCCCGCGGCCGCCGTCCACGACGAAGAGGTCCGGCGCGTCCCACTCCCCTTCCCCGCCCTCGGCGGCCTCGGCGGCGGCGCTCCCCTCCGTCGTCTCGGCGAGTGTGTCGCCGCTGGGAGCGGCGGCGGGCGGTGCCTGCAGCGCCCGCCGGAAGCGCCGCGCGAGTACCTCGTACATCGCCCCGTAGTCGTCGTTGACGAGCCCCGCCTGATCGCGCACGGCGTCCCCCCGTACGTTGAAGGTGCGGTAGCGCTTCTTGTCGAGCTCCCCGTCCGTCATCGCAACGACGGCCCCTACCGTGTCGCCACCCCCCAGGTGGGAGATGTCGCAACACTCGATCCGCCGCGGCAACGTGGGCAGGCGCAGGCGCTCCTGCAGATCCCGCAGGCGGTCCTGCGCGTCGTTGGTCTGCCGCTGCTTCTCGGCGAACGAGTGGCGCGCGTTGTCGTCGGCCAGCGCGAGCAGGTCGACGCGGTGGCCGCGCCTTGGCACGAGGAGGGCGACGCGATGTCCTGCCCTGTCGGCGAGCCACTCCGCGATCCCCTGCATGCCCTCGGGCTCGCGAGGCAGGATGACCTCGTCGGGCACCAGCGCGAGGGGTGCGTCGGCCCCTTCCCCCTCGGCCCCCTTGGCGAGCGACGCGCCGTAGTGCTGCGCGAGAAACGCGGCGACGATTTCTTCGTCCGGGATCTCGGCCTGCTTGATCGAATAGGTTGCCACCTCGGCGAGCTTGCCGGCGCGCACGTGGAGGAGCGCGATCTCGACGAGATCCCCCTCGCGGTAAAACCCGACGACGTCTCGATCGACGTCGTCGATCGTCACCACGCGCTGCTCTTCGCGCACCTTCTCGATCGCGCGGAGCTGGTCTCGGTACACGGCGGCGAGCTCGAAGCGCATGTCGAGCGCGGCTTGCCTCATCTTCTGGCGGAGCTCGCGCGAGAGCTCGTCGTGGCGCCCCTCGAGGAACGTCGCCACGGCGTCCACCTGCTCGGCGTACCAGTTGCGGTCGACGTCGAGGACGCACGGCGCCGGACAGCGCTTGATCTGGTGTTGCAGGCAAGGTCGCTTGCGGCTCGCGAACTCCACGTCGCTGCAGGTACGCAGCTGGAAGTACTTGTTGACGAGGTGCAGCGTTCGCCGCGCGGCCGTCGCCGAGTGGTACGGACCGAAGTACCGAGCCGGATCGGGCGCCGGCCGTCGCACGACTTCGAGCCTCGGCCAAGCCGACGCTCCGCCGTCGCTGCCCACGCGGCCGAGGCGCAGGGTGATGAAGTCCTTGTCGTCCCGGAGCTTGACGTTGTGCCGCGGCCGGTACTCCTTGATGAGGTTGTTCTCGAGGATCGTCGCTTCTTTTTCGTTGCCCGTGACGATGGTGTCGAGATCGCCGATCGTACGGAGCAGAACCGGGATGAACGCGCGGTTGTCGCCGCTGCCCTCCTGGAAGTAGCTCCGAACGCGGGAGCGCAGGCTCTTGGCCTTGCCGACGTAAAGCACGGCGCCCTTGGCGTCTTTGAACAGATAGACGCCGGGCTGCGCGGGCAGCGCATCGAGCTTTTGGAGGACCGCGTCGGGCAGCATGGCGCCGCCAATTTTACCCTAAGGGATCACCGACCCAGGGACCACCGGGGCGCGAGGCGTGTACTGGAGCGTCGCGTCGACCGTTTGCACGACGTTGGCGACGACCTCGACCGGCTCCTGAGTCTCGGCGCCCACCCCCGGGTGCCGCACACCCACCGTCAGCTTGCCGATCGGCAGCCCGTCGATGCGGTAGTGGCCGTGCGTGTCCGTCACGGTATGGAGCGGGTGCTTGAAGACGTAGAGGTCCTCGTGAACGAACGGGGCCATTCGATCGGTCAACGGGGAGTACTCGGCGCGCCTGGGGTAGATGCGGATGGCGTCCCCCGCGCCGTGCGGCGGAGCCATCATCACGGCGGGCGAGAACTCGCGTTCGATGGCGGGCGCGAACGGGACGGCCGACAGGTTCACGATCTCGAGTCGCTGCCCGAGCGTCATGGTGATCGCGCGCGACGGATAGGCGCAGTTTGCGCCGATCGTGACCCGCTTTGCCTCCTCGCGCTCGGGAAGGTAGTAGCCGCTGTAGCCGATGACGACGACGACGGCGTCGGCCAGCGGACGGGGGCCGTCGGGCTGGGCTGCGGGGGCGGAGCGGAACAGCTTACCGTAGGTGTCGATAGCGGCGGGGCAAGCGTGAGCGTCGAGTCGAACATCGGGCGCCTGCGGGCCGGTGACGTACACGGTCCCCTCGACGCTCCCGGTCGGCCCGTCGTACGGGGGCAAATGGCTCGGGTTGACGACAGCGTCGACGGTCTCCTTCGGGACCGGAAAGGAGTAGGGCGCGGCGCGTCCGCCGGCGTCGTCGACGGCAGCCACGGCTGCGGGTGCGGTCGCGGCTGACGCGGCCGGCGCGGAGGTGGCGGACGCACCGTGGCCACGGTCGCAGCCGAGCAGCAGAAGGGGCAACCAGCACCCGAGGCGGAAGGGAAAGCAGCCCACCGATACGTCGTCTAGTGTCATTCGAGCCATCGGGTCGGCCTCATTCGAGCCATCATCGCAGCGATCGATAGGCGTCGACACCATCGAGGGACGCTTCCAGGTCCGCGCGCAGCTCTGCGTCGACGACCTTCGGCGCGATCTCCGCAAGAAGAGCGCGTGCCCGCGACGAGCGCAGCCACGTGGCCACGCCGACGAGCCGCCCCGTGACATCGGGATCCGATGACACGAGCAGCTCGGCCAGGTGCGGCGCGACGATGGCCAGGGGCGCCCCGTGCGTGCACATCGCGTGAAGGAGCTCGGCGCGCTGGCCGGGCACCGCCGACGCGAGGATCGCGGACAGCCGGCGATCGCGCGGGTTGAGGGCCGGCTCGGCGTGCAGCAACGCGATCGCGGCCTCGACGGCCGATGCGCCACCACGAGCGGAAGACCCCAACGCGTCCTCGAGCAGATCCCGGAGCTCGGGCGCCTTGCGCCATGCGCGCGCCGCGACGACGAAGATCGGCGACTCGGGCCGGGCGACCGCCGACCGCGCCCAGGCGTCGTCGAGCGCCCCCGCGTCCCGGAGCCGGCGAGCGCACTCGATGGCCGCGTCGACGGCGTCCGGCTCGCGCTCGGCGACCTCGAGGACGCGCTGCGCGATGACACGAGCCGCTGCCGCGCCGCGCCCGAGCGCCGCCCACGAGGCGTTGCGCAGCCTTACCCAATCTCGCCCGGCGAGAGCCAGCGCCATCTCGGACGTGAGGCGTGTGTCGATCGCCCGGTCTGGCCATGCCACCACGAGCCCGCGCGCGGCCGACGACCCGACGTCGTCGTCGAGCGCGAGCGCGAGGACGCGGTCGATGACACCCGGGGGAGGCCCGACCAGGGCCAGCAAGCGCAGGGCATCGTCGACGCGGCCGCTGTCCTCGGAGTTCACGTGCCGCGCAGCGAGGTCTCTCACGGGGTCGAACTGCGATCGCGCGATCGTCCCGCGCTCGACCAGATCGCCGAGGCGCCGCATCCACCCGAAGCTCTCGGGCTCCGGGAAGCGCGCCGCAAGGGCGCAGAGACCCCGGACGCCGACCTCTCCGAAGCGCGCAACGAGGGTCTCGGCCCACGGCTCTGCGCCTGCGACCGGAGACAGCGAGGGCTCCGCGGACTCCGTGTCGTCTCCGACGAGCTCGAGAAGCAGCACGAGCGCCTCGGGATCCGGCGCTTCGCCGAGCAGGGCCCGCGCCATGACGCGTCGGGCCTCGCGAACACGGCCTTGCATCACGGCAAGACGCGCCGCGAAGCGATCGCTCGGCGGCGCCTCGAGCAGCCGCGCGCCGAGGATGTCGGCGGAGCCCACCGGGCACCCTCGCTGAAAGCGTTGCAGCCACTGGCGCCTGGCGGGTTCACGGACGACGATGGCCGGGTCGCTCGCCGCCACGCGCAATCGAGGCTCGGCCAGACCGTCCGGCAAGCGCTCGAGCGCGGGCAGCGCGCGCAGGCGATCGCCGGAGCGGGCGCACTTGAGCCAGTGGTCGACCATCGCGGCGGCCGTCTCCGGGTAGGCGACGGCCAGCGCCTCGGTCGCCCAGCCCGCGTCGAGCCAGATCGCGTCGTGCTCGGCGTCGATGAGATCGAGCAACGCCTCTTCGGCATCCGCGGGCTGCAGGTACCCGAGGGCGACCAGGACCGAGTCCGCCAGCAGGCGTTCGGACTCCTCGCGATCGTCGTCGCCAAGCGCACCGGCGGGCTCGCGGGACGCGAGATCGCGCAGCAGGTCGACGATGTCTTCGTCGCCGACGGCGGGCGGGGCGGACGTCACGAGCGCGTGCATCGCGCGGGCCCGGACGCCCAAGTCCGCAGAGCGAAGGGCCCGGCGCAGCGAGGGCACAGCCGCCGCCCGCGAGTCGATGCACGCGATGAGGTCGAGGGCCACGCACCGCGCCGCGTCCGTCGGTCCCGCGTCGACGACGTCGGCCAGTCGAACCGCCAGGGCGACCGCCTCGCCCACGGCCGGCGCCCAGGCGAGCTCCGGTATGTCTCCCGAGTCGTCGGGCAGCAGCACCGAGGCGATGTCGCGATCGGCGGCGCGCGCGACCTCCACGATCAAGTCGGCCACCTCGCGGCTGCCCAGCGACATCGCCGCGGCAACCAGCCGAGCGCGGTCGCGCTGGCGTCGCGTCATCGCGGGCGTATGTCGGACGAAGAGGCGCACCAGGCGAACCGACTCGAGGGGGTGCGCGTCCATCCCGGTGATCGCGTCGCCGAGGCGCTCCGCCCGCGCGAGCAGGCGCTTGGTCGCGCGGGCGCCGGCCTCCTGCTCCCCAAGCGTCCACGCTTCGGCGACCGCCGCCGCCAGCTCGGCGCACAGCCCGGTCGCCCTGTCGCGCGACTGCGCCGGAACGTCGGACGAGAGCGAGCCGGCGTGATCGCTCCGGACGTCGACATCCGGCGCCGAGTCCGGCGCCCCCATCGATGTGCCCGAGTGCCGCGTGGGCGGCTCACCCTCCGGCTCGGCCGCATCGAGCCCGCGGAGGACGGCGACCGCCCCGGCCACGTCCCCCGGCCGCACGAAACGCCACGCGAAGCGCTTCGCCAGCTTGGCGTCGAGTTGGTCCGGCCGCTGCATGTCCTTCTTCAAGCACGTAAGCGTCGCTTGGCGCCGTCGTCAAATCCCCCGTAGGCGAAGATCACAGGCCTCAGGGCGTCAAGTCCCCCGTGCGAAACGTCAGCGTCTTGTCGCTCGTCGCGATCTGGCGCACGAAGAGTTGGACGAAGCTGCCGAAGAGCGCATCGCTCGGACCGATCCCCGTACTGCCCGACGGACGCGACATCCAGCGGTGCATCTGATCCACGATCTCGGGCGAGACGGGGTTCACGTCGACCACGACGGCGAGAAAGTACGGCTGCCTCGCCTCGAGGAGGCCTCGGCGTACGACGGGCAGATCGCGCGCCTCGGTGCAGAGACGCAGCACGCCGTCGAGCACCGCCGCCTGGTCCCGCTCGCGCTCGGGCTCGCTCACGTGGACGCGGTACACCTCGTCCCATAAGTCGTACACGACCCGGCATACGCGGGCCGCGAGCGCGACGGGCGTGTCCTGGCCCTCCCGATAGACGTACGCCCGCATGGCGATGACCGTCGGCAGCCCGCTCGAGAGCTTCTTGACGAGCTCCGGATCGGCGAGGACGTCCCGGTAAGAGAAGCTCGCGCGGAGCAGGTCGGCCTCCCAGGCGTAGTTGGCCTGACGTGGCGGCAGCGCCCCGGGGTGCGCGAGGGGGGTCGGCGGCAGAGCGCTCTGCTGGGCCGTCGCCACGAGCGACGTCGTCGCTCCCAGCGCGAAGATCAGGACCGCGAGCAGGGGGCCCCTCATGGCCGCGCCGCCCCCTGCTCGGGACCGTGCACCGGCGCGAGCCCGACGAGGTTCGCGATACCGATGACGAAGCCGCCGGCCTGCGTGTCGATGCGCAGGCCCGCGTTGAACGTCAGATCGATCGGGACGGTGCTGAACCCCAGGTACCCCCGCGCGGGATCCGTGAAGTCTTGCCCGTTGGCGACCCCGTACACGCCGAAGCTGCCGAAGAAGTCGACGCCGTAGATCGATCGGTGGCCGCGGTAAACGGGGATCCGGTACTCCGCGTTGATCTTCGCCGCGTAGTTGCCGTAACGGATCTCGACGATGTCGGTGCTGAGGTAGTTCGGGGCGGGCCGGCGATCGAAGTTCAGATCGAGCACGCGGTCGGGCAAGAGGTCCGAGAAGTCGCCGACGTAGAAGCGCTCGAAGAGCGGCGCGTCCCCGAAGATCCCGCCCACGAACGCGTCGAGGCCGAGCACGTGCCCCCAGGGGAGCGGAAACCACTGCGAAGCTCGGACGACGACCTTCGCGTAAGGGTAGTCGCTGCCGAGGGGCGTCAAGCCGAGATCCAGGCTCGCGACGAGGTGGTGGCCGCGGCTCGGCAAGAACTGCTCGTCGCGCGTGTCGTGGACGATGGTCGCGCTGAGCGTCGACAGGATGCTCGCGCCGTTGGGGAGCATGAAGTCGATCGGCTCGACATCGAGCCCGCGGTAGTCGCTCGCGGCCAGCGGGACGTTCGCCGTGATCCGCTCGAGCCGGTAGTTGAAGAGGAGCTGCGACGAGATGCCGAGGTCGTGGCCGAAGCCCAGGCGCCCACCGAAGCGCTGGTACGTCTCGATGGCGTAATCCGCCGCCTGCCCGTTGACGAGGACGTCGTTGTTGCCGAAGAAGTCGCGCGCGTTGTTGTAGAGAAGCTCCGTCTCGGCGATCCAGTTGCTGCTCCCTAGCTGCGGGTCGACGATGCGCGCGCGCAGGCCGAGCTGGCTGTCGGCCACCGCGAAGGCGCCGCCCAGGCCGATCCCGGTGCCCGCGAGGTTCGTCTCGGTGACGCGCGCGCCGCCGAAGGCGGTGAGCGGTTTCGCTTCGCCGTTCGGGTTGACGTCGGCGGAGACGCCGAGCCAGACGTCGTCGACGACGATGGTGTTGCGCTCGGCCACGTCGACGACGAGAACGACGTACCCGCGCTGCGTGCCGCGCCGCAGCGAGAGCTGCACCGCGCGGAAGAAGCCCGTCCCGAGGAGGCGGAACCGAGTGAGCTCGAGCTCGGGGTCGTTGACGTCGAGGACGTCGCCCGCTCGGAACGGCACGTAGCGCAGCACGACCCGGGAGAGCGTCGTGCGGTTCCCGCGGACCTCGATCCCTTCCAGGGTGTACTTGAGCCCCACCGCCCCTGCCGCGCGGACGACACCCGGCGCGACGAGGCCGGCCGCCACGGGTGGCTCACCCGACGCCGATGACGACCCAGGCGCCGGCGTGCCGATCGTCACGGGCGGCGCGGGGGGAGGCGTCGATCCCGTCGACGAAGCCGCCGGAGGTGCGGCGTCGTCGCCCCCCCAGGTGCGAACCACCTCGGCGCGGGCGATCCCGGGTGCGGCCGCGGCAAGGGCCGCGAGAAGGAGCGTGGCTCGGCGCAAGCGGCTAGGCGCGGATACTATCCTTCTGGCCGCAGCGTCAAAATCCCCTGCGGCCCCGGCTTGCCGTACTGTTCGCGCGGAGATCCCGATGGACTTGGACCTGCGCATCGAGGCGCTCGACGCGCGCGCCCTGAGCGTGCCGCTCATCGAGCCTTTCGTCATCGCGACTGGCCGCGTCGACGCGACGCGCGCCGCGGAGATCGAAGCGCGGGTCGCCGGCGATGGGCGCTCGCGCCGAGGGCTCGGCGAGGCGGCGTGCCTGCCGCCGGTCACCCGCGAAGACCAGGACGACGTGCTGCGAGAGATCGCGCGGGTCGCGAGAAAGCTCGTAGGCCAGCCCCTGGGCAGGACCGGCGACGCGATCGCGGCCGCCCTCCGCGACGCCGTTCCCGACTCTCCGGTCGCGCGGGTCGCGATCGAGACCGCGCTGCTCGACGCTGTGGCGCGACTGTCGAACGTCTCTCTTCGGACGTTCCTCGGCGGCGAGGTCGGCTCCCGCACGGACCGCCTCGAGACGGACGTCACCGTCGCAATCGCCGATCCCGCGCGGATGGGCGAGCTGGCGAGACAGTGGGCCGAGCGAGGCTTTCGATCCCTCAAGGTCAAGGTCGGAAAGGACGTCGACGCCGACGCCCGTGCCCTCGAGGCGATCGCCGCGGCGGCGCCGGGCGCACGGCTCCGCGTCGACGCCAACGCCGGCTACGCCGCCCGCGATGCGCTGGCGCTCGCGCGCGCGTGCGACAGGCTCCGGATCCCGGTCGAGTGCTGGGAGCAGCCTTGCGGCGCGCAAGACTTCGACGGCATGCGCCAGGTGGCCGATGCCCTCGAGGCGCCCGTCGTGGCCGACGAGTCCGTGCAGGGCCCCGACGACCTGCGAACGCTGCTCCGCCTGCGGTACGCCGATGGCGTGAACCTCAAGCTGGCGAAGGTCGGCAGCCTGCTGGGGGCCTATCGCATGGGGCTCGAGGCCCGGACGGGCGGCCTCGCGCTGATGGCCGGGGGGATGGTCGAGACGCGGCTCGGCATGGCGGCCGCCGCGCACCTGGCCTGCGCGCTCGGGGGCGTCGAGTTCGTCGATCTCGACACGGCCCTGCTGCTCGTCGACGATCCGTTCGAGGGTGGCTACTCCGCAGCCGGCCCCTACTACACGGTCTCGGCCACCCCCGGCCTCGGCGTCCGCCGCCGCGGCGAACCCGAATCCTGACCGACCGAAGGCGGTTGATCTGGAGCGTATCCAAATCCGGTGGAGAGCTCGAGGGGAGCGGAGGTCGCTCCCCTCGACCAAGACTAGTGGCCGGTCGCGCCGGCTACGGGGCCCGCGAAGGGCAGGATCGTCTTGAGGTCGGTGTCGTCGAAGCGAAGCTGCAGGCCGAGGAAGTAATCGCGCTGGGCGGGCGTGAAGACGTAGTCGACTCCGCCGAGCAGCCAGAGGCGCTTGATGAATTCGTAAGAGACCGAGACGCGGTAGCGCGGCTGGACCTCCTCGCTGAACCCGAACAGATCGTTGATGATCTCGAACCGGTCCTGCAGGAGGTGCGCGTCGAGGCCGATGCCTCCCGTCGACTCCTTGATCCCGAAGCGGCCCGTGAAGGGGCCGAACCGTTTCGCGAATTGCAGGGAGAACCGGAACGCCTCCGTGGTCGTCGTCGTGATCGTCCGGTAGTGCGCAGGCTCATTCGGGTTGGTCGTATCGGTCGTCGTGTCGGTGAACGAAGTGAAGCCGCTCGGGTCGTTGATGAGCTCGAGCTCGTAGTACTTGTCCTCGCGGGGCTGCAGCCGCAGGCTCACGTACGTCTTGATGGTGTTGGCGAGGAAGTTGTAGTCGGTGCGCAGGCCCACGATCGTCCGCAGCCGGACGAGGTTCTGGACGTAGTCGTTGACGCCCTCGGCCACGCCCTGCACCTCGTTGATGAGAGCGTCGTCCTTCGTGAGCCTGCCGATCGTGCCCTCGCCCCGGTCGATGCGACCCGCGACGCTGTCGGCGTGCTCGAGGGTGCTCTGCAGGCTCTTGCTCGCCTCGTCGAGGCGGTCGACGGTGTCGCGCAACCGGCCGGGAGGCTCGCCCCGCCCGTTGGCCGCCAAGAGCTCCTTCACGTCCTGCGTGACGACCCGCACGTTCTCGAGAATCTGCGCCATCTGCGGGTTGGCGTTGCGCGCGATCGCGTCGATGTTGCGCAGCGTGTCGTTCAGGACTTCGCGGTTCTCGCGGATGGTCTGGTTGAGGGCGCCCGTCGCGTCGGCGAGGTTCTGCAAGATGAGGCGCATGTTCTGCCCTCCTTGCTCGGTGCCGATCGAGGCGGCGAGCTGGGACGCGACGGCGCGAACGCTGTCGGCGATCTCCTTGACCTCGTCGAGGATCTGCGCGGGCGTTGTCTCGTCCGGCATCGTGTGAATCTCGTCGCCATCGCGCAGCCTCGGCGACGGCGGTTCGCCCGGGGTCAAGACGACCACGGACTCGCCGAGGAGCGACGCGCTCTTCTTGCCGAGCGTCGCGTTCTCGTAGAGAAAGACGTCCTTGCGCACCTTCACGTCGAGGCGCGCGGCGCCGTTCTCGAGGCGGATCGACTCGAGGGTCCCGACGGGGATGCCCGCGATGGTCACCCGCGAGCGCGTCGCGAGCCCGGTCGCGTCGCGAATGTAAGCGTGCACCTTGTACCCCTCGCCGCCGCTCACCGTGGGGCTCACGAAGTGGTAAATGCCGTACGCAGCGGCTCCCGTCAGCGCGACGAACAGACCGACTTTGGCCGCCTGCGAGCGCGCTTCCATCGCTTGGACGCGGGTACGCTAGCAGCGTTCCGCTCGACTTAGGAGATCGGCGTGCGGCGGGCGACCCTTCAAGGTTCTTCGTAGAAGGAGTCGGGCTCCGCGGGCTCGGCGGCAGCAGCGCCCGACGCGGGGAGCGCGATGCCGTCGAGCTCTGCGTCGAGCTGCGCGCGCTGGCGATCGAACGCGTCTCGCTGCGGGCGCGGCACGACGCGCACCCCGTCGAGGCGAAGCGTCATGGGATCGATGACGATGCCGCCCCGTCGGATCCCGAAGTGCAGGTGCGGCCCCGTCACCCGCCCCGTCTGCCCGACGTACGCGATGAGCTGCCGCTGCTCGACGTGAAGACCGACCTTGAGGCCGGCCGCGAACCTCGACAGGTGGCAGTAGATGCTGACGATGTTGCCTGCGTGCGAGATCTCGACCTTGTTGCCGCACGGACCGTCGCCGCCCACGCTGACGACCGTACCCGCTGCGGTCGCGTAGACGGGGGTCCCGACGGGCGCGGCGAAGTCGACGCCGTTGTGGGGCATGATGACGTGCAGCACGGGATGCATCCGGTGCGGATTGAAACGCGACGTGATGCGCGCGAGCGGCACCGGGCTCCGCCATCCACCGTGGTACGGCTGCTTGCCCTTCGCGTCGTACCAGCCGTGGTGCTTCTTCGAGCTCGCGTCGTCGCCGTCGTCGTCGCCGAACCTGTACACGCGTACGGAGGGAGCGTTCGGCGTCGCCGGAAAGTACTCCACGGCCTCGAGCGAGCCCCAGCGGACGAACGCTCCGTCGACTTGATCCTGCGTGGCGACGATGCGAAGGCGCGCGCCGGGGCGGATGTCGGAGAGCTCGGCGTGGCCCTCGAGCGCGTCGTCCACCATCGCGAGAAGATCGTCGATGGGGGCGAGTCCAGCTTCGATGAACGATTGATGCAGCTCGGCGCCGACGAGGACGGCCTTGCGGACGCGGACGCGATCCACCTCGAGCTCCAGCTTTCTCGTCTCGAGCTTCAACGATCCGTCGGCCTGAGGCTGCTCGCGCCCCTGCCACACGTCGGCGGGCGACGTCGCCAGCTCGTACGCGACGACGCGGCCGGTGGGCTTGTCGAGCGCCACGGTGAACTCGTCCTTCGGACCGAAGCGCTCGTTGCCGCGCACCTCGGCCAGCGACGCGGCGACCCGCTGCGCCTCGGCCCGCGCGAGACCGGCGCCGCCGAGGGCCGCGAGGAGCGGGCGGTGGCCGACCGTGACGTCGACGAGGCCCGCGGTTGGATCTTCTGCGAGCCGCGACACCCTCCAGATGCGCGGCTCGGTCCGCGCGGGCGCCACCTCGAACGGTGCGTCGGCGGCGGCGTCGGGTGTCCCAGCGTCCACGCCGAAATCGAGACCCGACAAGGCGCCGCCGAGCGTCGCCGCGCTCACCTGTGGCAGCGCGCGATGGCCGGCGCCGGTCGCAAAGTGCGCCGCCAGGACGGCGCCCGCGATCGCGGCGGCGCCTCCCATCGTGAGCCATGCGGGCCGGGTCCCGAGCGCGCGCAGCGGAGCTGGCCACTTTGCCCACGCGCCACGCGGTGGCCGCTCTTTCTCGGCTTCCGCCCGCGAGCGCGCGATGGACGCCCCTTGCGGAGTCTCGGCCTCCGCGTCGGCCCCTGCAGGCGCGTGCGCATCGCCACCGAGGAGGGCAGCGTCGATCGGCGTCTTCCGGTCGGGACCCTCCAAGGCAGAGTCGGCCTTAGCGGTAGATGAGTCCGCGCGCAACGAATTCGGCAAGCCGCGCACATTCACACGCACATGCCATCGAATTGCCGCTCACGTTTCGACCCTGTTTCATCGTAGCCTGAGGCCGTCAGGATACGTCAGCACGATGGATGACCACACGAAGCAACTGCTGCTTCTCGGGCGCGAGCACTACCAGAAGCGCGAATTCGACAAGGCCGAGCCGCCGCTCCGACTCGTGCTCGAGAAGAACGATCGCCTGGCCGACGTGCACGACATGCTGGGCGTCATCTGCCACTCGCGAGGCAACTTCGCGCAGGCCGAGCACCATTTCGAGCGCGCGCTCGCCATCAACCCCAACTACACCGAAGCCGCGCTGAACCTCGCCGTCACGTACAACGACCGCGGCAAGTACGACGCGGCGCGGCGGATCTACGGACGCATCCGAGCCGCCCCCGGCGGCGGCGCCCAGGGCCTCGATCCGTTCGCGCGGGGAAAGATCGCCAACATGCACGCCGAGGTCGGGCAGGCGTACGCCGACGCGGGCCTCGTGCGCGAGGCGATCACGGAGTTCGAGAAGGCCGTCGGCCTCTGCCCGCAGTTCGCCGATCTGCGCACGCGCCTCGGCACGCTGCTGCGCGAGATCAACGATCTGCCGCGCGCGCGCGAACAATACGAAGCGGCCGTCTTCGCAAGGCCGACGTATGCCCCCGCGCGCATTCAGCTGGGCGTGACGCTCCTATCGCTCGGCGACGGCGACGCGGCCGCCGACCAATGGCGCACCGTCTTGGAAATGGACCCCGAGAACGTGAGAGCGCGGATGTACCTGCGCATCATGGCATCCGAGCGCGGTCAGCCCTGAAGAAGAGAAATTAACCGCCAGGACGCCAAAGACGCCAAGGTCTGGATTTCATCAAAATCCCCGAGACTCTTCACGTGGCGTCCTTGGCGTCCTGGCGGTTTTCTCTCTCTGCACGCAGCTGCGCCGTCTCGTCCGGGGCGGCTCGACGACCCGGCACGCCGAAGACGCGGGCAAAGTGGGGGACCGATGCCCACGCGACTTCGCTCACCGGGGGCGCTGGGGCCCCCAGGTGCTGCAGTGACGTGACGCCGTACTGGCCGATGCCGCAGGGGACGATGTGGCGGAAGCCGTCGAGATCCGTCGACACGTTGAGCGCGAAGCCGTGCGTCGTCACCCAGTGGGAGAGACGCACCCCGATGGCGCCGATCTTCGCGGTGCGGGTCGCGCCCCCTTCGTCGCGCGGGTCACCGGGCCACCTGTCCGGGCTTGCCTCGTCGACCCACACGCCGACAAGCTTCGGATCGCCTTCGAGGAACGAGGCCGCGACTCCGTAGTCGGCGGCGATCGCCACCATGACGCGCGCGAGGTCGCGCACGTAACGCTTCACGTCGCACCGGTCGGGTCGAAGGTCGAAGATGGGATAGGCCACGAGCTGGCCCGGGCCGTGGTACGTGACGTCGCCGCCGCGGCCCGTCTCGTGCCAGTCGACACCGAGAGCCTCGAGGCGGGCGCGTGGCACGAGGACGTTCTCTCGCCGCGCAGACCTGCCCATCGTGACGACGGGATCGTGCTCGAGCAGGAGGAGGGTGTCGCCGATGGATCCGGCCAGACGTCGCTCGAGCAACCGCTCCTGGAGCGCCAGGGCCTCGGCGTAGCGCACGCGCCCGAGCCAGTGGGCGGCGAACTCGTCCACTTCGCGTCAGCTCCTGAAG
>Ga0302325_10007698_pt1 | contig 23814 bp, 16 predicted proteins | sample Palsa_T0_2_FD_201948 | JGI IMG/M metagenome (GOLD analysis project Ga0302325, IMG submission 201948) | Peat permafrost microbial communities from Stordalen Mire near Abisko, Sweden - Palsa_T0_2 | ecosystem: Environmental > Terrestrial > Soil > Palsa > Peat permafrost | place: Sweden: Abisko... | reverse complement strand
GCCGCGGGCCCAGGCCACCCAGCAGTACTTCGGCTGGCCCGAACTGGTCGCGGTGACGGACGCAGCCTCGGCCCAGCGGGCCATCGACGAGATCCTCGAGCAGGGCGAGGGCCCGCGCGGCCAGTGGCAGGACGCGCACTTCGGCCAGTTCGTCCAGATCCTCGATGAGTACCTCGACCTCCGCGAGTCCAACCCGGCCTTCGACCCGGTCCGTCCGGTGGTCCTCCTCAACGTGCGCCCGGCCGAGCGCGACCCGGACATTTCCCTGGTCACCGATCCGCTGACCACCCAGGTCATGGACCTGTTCAACGTCTCCTACGAGATCTTGCTGCTGCTCCTGCAGCGGTTCTTCGCCCACACCGAAGAAACCGACGTCCAGCTCAAGGCGCTCGCGGACGCCGGCGTCGCGCTGATGGGTTCGGTGGTCAGGCCGCTCGGCGACCTGGCGACCACGCTTCCGGCCGGCCCGGAGTACCCCGGCCGCAATGGCTCCCCCAGCTTCGAGCTGTTTTACGACACCGACTACGTGCTGCCGCACCGGGAAGCGGCCTGGATCCTGCTCACCGAACGCATCCAGCAGGCCGCCGAGTTCTGCACACCCGCGATGCCGTGCGCACCGCGGGTCGCCGACCGTCTCGGCGCGATCCGCTCCAGCCTCAACGACGTCGCGCAGTCCCTCGCCGCCCACCTGCCGCCGAGCGCCACCGAAACCCCGGCCCCGGCCGAGGACCTCGACTCCCTGCTCTCCCAGGCCAAAGAAATTTACCGAACGAACAGCGCTTTCACCGCCCACCCAGGCGCCTCGCTGTCCTCCCTGGCCGCCATCCTGACCTCCGCCTACCAGGCTCTCCCCGCCCCCGCCTCGTCCCCCGTCCCCGCTCATGCCCCGGCCCCCCTCCCTGCCCGCATCGTGGCGCGCCTGGTTCACAGCGTGCTGCGTCCCCTGGCAGACTCGTTGTCCGACCTGTCCTCGCCCGCCACACCCGGTCAGCCCGCCGCCCAGGAGCCCGCCCCCCAGAAGCCCGCGCCTTCCCTCTGGGATGTCGCGGTCGCCGCTACCGACCTGCGCGTCCGCCTGGGTGCCGCCGCACCGGCCGGGTTGCTCGAGGCCGTCGCGGCCCTGCAGGACGTAGCCGTCGGGCAGGCGCCGGCGGGGGAGCGGGCCCAGCGGATATCCGAGCTCGAGCAGCGGCAGCGCGGCCTGCCGACCGCCATCGTGACCGCCGCCAACGGCCCGTACCTGGTCACCAACGTCGCCGCGGTCCGCGACCACCTGGGCACCCAGCTGCCCGTACCGCCGCAGCTCGCCCTGTGCCGGTGCGGCGGCTCGTCGCTGAAGCCGTTCTGCGACGGGACGCACGTCGGTACCGGCTTCACCGGCGGCAAGGACCCGCACCGGGTGCCCGACCAGCGTGACACCTACCCGGGCCAGCAGGTCACGATCTTCGACAACCGGGGCATCTGCCAGCACTCCGGTTTGTGTACCGACCGGCTGGCCGCCGTGTTCCGTGCGGGTAAGGAGCCCTTCGTCGCGCCGAGCGGCGGCCGGATGGACGAGATCGTCCGGGCGGTGCGCGACTGCCCGTCCGGGGCGCTGAGCCTGGCCGTCGACGGCGAGGAGGCGCGCGGCCTGGCCGACTGGCATGACCGGCGCGAGCCTGCGATCGAGGTCACCCAGGACGGTCCCTACCGGGTGACGGGCGGCATCCCGCTCACCGCTGCGGCGGCCGCCGCCGTGCCCCGGGCCGAAGGGGCGTCCCGCGAGCACTACGCGCTCTGCCGCTGCGGTCACTCGCAGAACAAGCCGTTCTGCAGCGGCATGCACTGGTACGCGGGGTTCCGCGATCCCGTCCGCGCGCCCGGCGCGGAGCCGACGCTGTTCGACTGGGCCGGCGGCCTGCCCGCGCTGACCCGGATGACCCGCCTGCTGTATGAGAAGCACGTGCCCGCCGACGACCTGCTGGCTCCGCTGTTCGCCGACACGCTACCGGACCACCCCCAGCGTGAGGCCGCCACCCTCGCCGCCGCCTTCGGCGGGCCACCGGCGCCGGCGCCGGCCGTCGGGGCTGCGGGGGCGGCAGGGGCCGCGGCGACGCAGCGGTCGTGCGTGTGGCCGGGCTTCACCAAGGAGCAGCGGTCGCGCTGGGTGACGCTGGCCAGCCTGGCCGCCGACGAAGCGGCCCTGCCCGCCGACCCCGAGTTCCGCGCGGCCCTTGCGTCCTACCTGGACTGGAGCTCCCGGGTCGTGCTGGCGCGGTCCGGCGCCGAGACCGCAGCTGGCCCCCCACCCCGTTGGGACTGGAGCCCCGCCGGGTCGCCCCCGGAAACCCCTCCCGAAACCCCCGCCCAGGACAGCGACGGTGACGACCAGCCGCCGACCGCGCTGCCGGGGCCCGGCGAGACCGTGAGCTTCGAGGCGCATGTCAAGCCGCTGTTCCGCGAGCATGACCGCACCTCGATGACGTTCGCGTTCGACCTGTGGTCCCATCCCGACGTCCAGGCCCACGCCGCCGACATCCTGGATCGCCTCCGCAACGGCACCATGCCGTGCGACGGTGCCTGGCCGCCCGAGAAAATCGAGGTTTTCACCCGCTGGACAGAATCCGGATTCCCGGACTAGCGCCAAGGGCTAGCCACCCGGCCTCAGGTGGCACGGACCGTTTCTGCCAGCTCGCTGAGCCTGGCTGACGTGGCATCGATCCAGGACAGATCGGCCTGGAGACGCCCAGGTATATGATCAGGCACTAACAATCTGCGATTGTGTAGATACTTACAGTTACATGCCTGTCATGAAAACGATCTTGGTAAGCGTCCCGGTCAGTCTGGGTCACTGACACCATCGCGGAGGATCCGCGGGTAACCGTGACACTCAAGCACAGAGCAGGATCCGGATGAGAAAAGCACGACTATCGGCCGGCCTAGTGCTGGGGGTGGCAGCCATCAGTTCAACGCGTCCACCGCGGTCATCGACTCGGCCCTGGGACACCGGGTCGGGTTCCTGAACCCGGCGATGTACGCGGCCGCGCACAGCCACAGCTCGCCGTTCAACCCGCTGGCCACCGCCAGCACCAGCAACGACAACCTGTACTACACCGGTAACCCCGGTCAGACCTACAACGAGGCCGTCGGCCTCGGCATCCCGGACCTGACCAAGCTGGCCGGCGACCTCGGCTGACCAGCCTGAACCATACCCGCGAGCAAGCGAAACGGCGGGGCGGGGAACGAGAGGTCTCGTCCCCGCCCCGCCGCGGCCGCGGAAGCGGATTAGCGTCCGGTAACCGGCGTCTTACGGTTACCGTCCGGTGATCAGGGCCGCCATCTTCGGCGTGCCGATCCCGGTGGCCAGGTCGTACTCCAGAGTGGTCGGGTACAGGCCGTTGTTGTTGGTGGATTGAAGGATCCCGGTGATGTCGTGGAAGTAGGCCCCCGCATCCCGGTTGTACAGCGAGTAGAGCAGCGGGTTGAAGTTCCCGGTCCGGTGGCCCTGGTAGGCGTCGCGGTCGGCCCCGATGCCCGCCCACAGCGGCGAGGACAGGCTCGTGCCGCCGATCCCAAACCAGCCAGGAACGTTCTGGATGTTGGCCGGGAGAGTCGCGCACGTGCTGTACGGGGTGGCCGCGCTGCCGGTGCAGTACTCGGCGTACGGCGTGAACTGGTCGGCGTTAGCGGAGATGTCGGGCACCTCACGGCACGGGGTGCCCTGCTTGGCCAGCGAACAGTTCGTGCCGCCGTTGCCGTACTTCGTGTACTTGCCGATGATGCCCGGGCCGCGCTGGTAGGACGGCAGGCCCCAGTACTGGCTGGACCCGCCGCCGCCCGCGCCGGTGTCGGTGCACCAGAAGAAGCCGGTCTGGTCGTCCAGAGCCGGGCTCGCCGGAGCGTTGCTGCACAGGCTGTCGGGGTTCCAGACGCTCTCGACGCCGGTCGGGTAACTCGGGTGCGGGTTGCTGCGCGGGTTGTCGCTCTCGAGCGAGGTGCCGCCGACGCTGGTCACCCAGGGCTGGCTGGCCGGGTCCTCGACGTTGACGATCGTGGTGCCGTCGGAGCGGAGGCAGTCGAAGGCGCCGGTGTCGCCCGCGGAGCTGAACAGGCTCTGGCCCTGCGCGGCCATCTGCTCGAAGACGACGTTCTCGGCCTTCACGTAGGACGCGTCCACGTCGTTCTCGCAGACGCCCCAGCTGGAGCTGATGGACGAGGCGGTGTCCTGCTTGGCGATCGCGGTGTACTCGTCCAGTTCGGTCTGGCCGGTCTCGTCGTTCGGGGCGTTGTACACCAGCAGGTGGCTGGCGTCAGGCGAGATCGACAGTTCCTGCTCGATGTCCGCGTCGACCTCGATGTCGCCCGAGTAGCCGTTGTACATTGCCGGGCACTCGTCGCCGGTCGGGCAGATCGGGCTCAGCGGGCCGCCGTCGACGGTGATGTTGTCCAGCGGCGGCTTGTAGCCGGGCCCGTAGAAGGTGTACGCCCAGGTGTCGATGTCCGAGGCCTGGTAGGCGGACAGCTCGAACACGGCGATGTTGGTGCCCGCGCCCTTGCCCCGCGGGCCGGCGTTCGGCGCGTCGTAGATCGAGTTGGTCTGCGATGGCGTCAGGCCGGCGCAGCCGGGGCCGCCACCGTAGCCGAACGGCAGGGCCGCCCCTTCGACAAACGTATCGAACATCCACTGGCGGTTGGGATAGCTCGTCTGGCAGCCGGACAGCCCTCCGCCGGACGACTTGCTGGCCGCCCTGGTCCTCGGCCGCATGGTGTTGTTGACGTTGACCACGCCGTCCTGGTCGCGGACGGTGTTGGTCAGCCCGACCACGCCGATCGCGTCACCAGCCACGTCGCTCGGCATTTCCACCGGGGTCGAGTTGGCGAAGTAGCTGATCCCGCGCGGGTCCTTGTAGGTGCTCAGCGTGGTGTGGAACACGGCCGACACCTGGGCGCTGGAGCCGGTGGCGCGGACCAGGAACGGTGAGGACGACGAGTCGACGGTCAGGCCGCCGGCGTGCAGGAAGCTGGACACCGCGTCCTTGGTCGCCGCGGCGGGCGCGTAGCTGGCGTCGAACTGCCCCGCGGCCAGCCAGTGCTGGTACGACGCGCTGTCCGGGTTGTACAGGCTGTCGAGCGTGCTGGCCAGGCCGGACGCGTCGCTGGGCTGCAGGGCCACCTCGATCTGCATCTGCGAGGCGCTGTAGCCGCCGGTGATGGTATCGGTGGTCGGCGACACACTATCGGCCAGCGCGACCAGCTGAGGACTGGACGAGGCCGCCTGGGCGACCCCGCCGGAAGCAAGCGCTCCGGTAAACGCGGTGACTGCCAGGCCCAGCACGGCGATACCGCCGACACGGACCGAGCGGAAGGTCACACCCACTAATCCCTCCTGGAGAAGTTCAGCCGCTTCAGCGCCCGGGAGTGAGCACAAATTACGACATGCCCCATCTGAACAGAAAATTCTCCGACAGAGAACCCTATGAGCGGCTTGTTACTTGCTTGTTAGCGGGTCCATCTGACCAGCTTCGGCCCGCCGGAAACATCAGCGTGCGCTGCGTTACGGCCCTGGCGCCGGTTCCTTGTACCCTGATGGCTGCGGAAAAAGAGGGAGGTGGCCAGGCCCATGGCTGCGGCCGATGACTGGGTGGCCCGCACGGCCGAACTGGTGCGCGCGGAAGGACAACGCCGGCATCCCGGCGAGGCCCCCACCTGTGCGTCCGGGATCAGCCCGTCCGGGCCGGTGCACCTGGGCAACCTGCGTGAGCTGATGGTCCCGCACCTGATCGCGGACGAGGTCCGGCGCGGCGGCGCGCCCTGCCGCCACATCTTGTCCTGGGACGACTACGACCGGTTCCGCCGGGTTCCGGCCGGCTTCCCGGCCGAGTTCGCCGAGCACGTCGGGCGCCCGCTGACCGCGGTGCCCGACCCCTGCGGCCTGCACCCGAACTGGGCCGAGCACTTCAAAGCACCGCTGCGCGAGTCGCTGGCCCGGCTCGGCGTCCGGGTCACCGAGATCAGCCAGACCCAGATGTACACCTCGGGCGCGTACGCCGAGCAGATCGTGCTGGCGATGCGCCGCCGGGCCGAGATCGGCGCGGTCCTGGCCAGGTACCGCACCAAGCGCGCCGCCGAACCCGAAAACACCGAACCCGAAGCCGCCGAACCCGAAGCCGCCGAACCGGACGCCGCCGAACCCGACGACGACGATCCCCGGACCGCGGTCTACTACCCGTTCCGGCCGTACTGCGCGGCCTGCGGCCGTGACGACACGACCGTGACCGCCTTCGACGACCAGACCACCGAGATCTCCTACACCTGCGCGTGCGGCGCCTGGATCGGGCCCACGCCGATCGCGCAGGTCGCCGGGAAGCTGGCCTGGAAGGTCGACTGGCCGATGCGGTGGGCGTACGAGCACGTGACGTTCGAGCCCGCGGGCGTGGACCACTCCTCGCCCGGGTCCAGCTTCACCGTGGGCGCAGAACTGGTACCGATCTTCGGCGGCGAGCTGCCGCTGCACTTCGCGTACTCCTTCGTCGGCACCAAGGGGTCGGCGAAGATGAGCGGCTCGGCCGGCGGCGCGCCGACTCCGGCCGACGCGCTTGAGATCTTCGAGGCTCCGCTGGTGCGCTGGCTGTACGCGCGGCGGCGTCCCGAGCAGGCCATCACCCTGGCCTTCGACGCCGAGGTGGGCCGGGTCTACGACGAGTGGGACGCGCTGAGCCGCCGGGTCACGAGCGGCGAGGCCGACGCCGCGTCCGCGACGATCTTCGCCCGCGCGTCAGGCACCTCGGACGGGCCGCTGCCGGTCACGCCCCGGCCGCTGCCGTTCCGCACCCTGGCCTCGGTGGCGGACATCACGGCCGGTGACCAGGCGCAGATCCTGCGGATCGTGCGGGACCTGACCGAGCCGGACCCGGTGATCGCGCTGGCGGAGGTCCGGCCACGGCTGGACTGCGCGCAGGCCTGGGTGGCCGGGTACGTCGCGCCCGCCGACCGGACCCAGATCCGCGCCGAGCCCGACTACGCTCGGCTCGCAGCCCTCACCGAGACCGAACGCGGCAGCCTCAAGCTGCTGACCGAGGGCATGACGACCGACTGGTCCCTGAGCGGCCTGACCACCCTGCTGTACGGGATCCCCAAGCTGCAGCTCGGCTTGCCCATCACCGCGCCGCCGACGCCCGAGATCAAGGCAGGCCAGCGGGCCTGGTTCATCCTGCTGTACCAGTTGCTGATCGACAAGGTCACCGGTCCCCGTCTGCCCACCCTGCTGCTGGCCCTGGGCCCGGATCGGGTTCGTTCGCTGCTGACCCCGCCGTAGCCCCAGATTTAACCGGAACGGGGCCTGGTTACACCGCCGACCTCAAAAGTGTCGTGTGGTGCAGTAGTCCTCCGCGAGCCCGGGCATGCCGCGCCCGCCGTCGCGAGGAGCGCTCCCGCGGCAGCGCCGGGCCGCGTTCCGCCCACGGCCGGGCCGCGTGCGAACCGGGGCCGAGCCGGCGGACCGGATCGAAGCCGTCGGCGGCCTCATGATCGGCCAGCCGGATGCCGGCCAGCTCGGTGTTGGCCAGTCCGGTGTTGGCCAGTCCGGTGTTGGCCAGTCCGGTGTTGGCCAGTCCGGGCGCGCCGACGAGCCGCAGCGAGGGCCGCCGCACCCCGCGCAGCGCCATCGCGAGCGCGGCCGGGGTCAGCGGCCGGGCCGGCGCATCGGGCGCCTGCCCCCGCAGGGCCTGGTAGGTGATGGCATCCAAGATGGCCGGAACCCCGGCCCGGACCTGCCGCGGGGTACACACCCGCCCCTTGTACCGGGGCGCCGGCGGCAGCGAGGTGGCTTCTTCGCCCGGCCAGAACCCGGTGAGCAGGGCGTAGAGTATCCGGGCCAGCGCGCGGGTGTCGGCGATCACCGGGTCCTCATCCGGCCGCGAACCACACAGGGCCGCGTCCAGGCCCAAGCCGGTGATCTTGAGACCGGTGCTGTTGTCCCAGCGCAGCGAGCGCGGCATGAGGCGCAGGTGCGGCCGCCCCGCCTGATGCGCGACGGCGAGCGCATCCGCGGCGTCGGCGACCATGGCGGCGGCCAGCGCCGGGGTGGGCAGACCGGAGAGCACCAGGTCTTCCAGGTGCGTGCCCGTAGCCCACTCGGACACGATGTAGGGCCGGTCGGCGCTGAAGTCGGTGTCGTAGATCGTGGCCAAGCGCGGATCGCTGACCTTGGCGGCGGCCAGGACGGCCGCGACCACGTCCGGCGCGACCGGACGCCCGGCAGGCAGCAGGTAAATAGTGACGGCCCGGCCGAGCAGCTCATCGGTGGCCTTCCACAGGGACAGGCCGGATGTCTCCCAGGTGGCTCCGCAGGTTCCGCTGATACGATCCCCGACGTTGATCCGCTCATCCAGCCGGAACCGTCCGCCCAGCCGCGTCTCTGCCAGGGACGGTGATCTGTCGGCCTCAACTACGGTCACTGATACCTCCTGCCGCTCACCGGCTATGCCACTCACCAGCCATCTCTAGCCGTGCCCATTCGTGGCCGGAGATACCACCCCACCTCGCGCCGCCGCTCGTGCGGCAGCCGCCGTACAGGGCTCAACCTGGGGAAACGCGCCGCCAAAAAACTGAAATTTCTTCGGTTCAGGCCCGGGGCTCCGCCAGCAGCCGGTCCATGATCCGGACACCGGACCCAAGAACGGACAAGGGGGCTCTCGCCTCACCCCCGGACCCTCAGCCCCGGACCCTCAGCCCCGGACGGAGAGGGGCCCGGTGCTGGCGGTCAGGCGGCTCACGATGTCACGAGCGCCGATGACGGACAGCGCGACGCTGGTGAGGGTCGGGTTGCACGCCGTCTGCGTCGGGATGACGCCGTTGCCGGCCACGTAGAGGTTCTCGGTGCCCCATACCCGGCAGGACGGGTCACAGACGCTGGTCCCGTCGTCTGCGGTCCCCATCCGCACGGTCCCCTGGTAGTGCAGCGAGCTGCCGGACGGAGGGAGCCAGGGGACCTCGCCGTCGGCCGGATGGCCGAGGATATGGCTGAGCCGCAGCGCCTCAGTCTTCCCGTGCTCGAGTACCGCGCGATCCCGCGTGCTGAGTGTGTGGTGGATCGTCATGGCAGGCATCCCGATCCAGTCAGTCTCCGTCTCGCTGAACTCCAGCCGGTTGTCGAACCGCGGCTCCTGCGGGGCGAAGAAGTGCACCGAGATCAGCGGCTTGCGCTCACGCCGGTCCCGCGCCGAGCGGCTCACGGTGTCCGGATCGATCTGGGACAGCATGCCGTGGAACGGGAATCCCTCGCCCTCATAAGGGATCCAGGTGACGCCGCCGGCGGCGACCGTGACGGCCGTGGAGTCGGACATCGCGGTCGCGTTGCCGACCTCGCCTTCATGCCCGGTGTCGGATCCGAGGCCGTCGACCTCGGCCATGATCGACACCTGGGGGTGCTCGTTGAGATAGTGGCCGAGCGCCTGCGGGCGGACACCGGATGCGAACAGCAGCTGCGGCGTCCGCAGCGAGTCGGCCGCCACCACCACGTGGCCGGCCCGCACGGCGGTCATAGTGCCGGAGGCGCGGTCCCGCGACTGCACGCCGACGGCCCGGCCTCCGGCCATGATGACCTTCTCGCAGAGCGTCTCCGGGCGGAGCTCGAAACCGGGGGAGGCGCCGTCGAGGAGGCCGCCGAGAATGACGTTCGGGCCGGCCCGGTGGACCCCGTACGGCGTGAGGGTGACCGCCATGGGCATGGCCTGCACCCGCCGGTCCGGCGCGCGGCCCTCGTTAAGGGCGTCGCCGAGTACCCGCCGCACGTGCGCGGCGAAGCTGGACCCGAGGAACTGCGTGTTCGAGACCCCGAGCAGGCGCTCGGCGGTCACGTAGGCGTCCTCGAGCACTTCCGGGTCGACGAAGGTGATCCGCTCAAGGTCGCTCGGGCGCGGGCAGGCCCCGAACCAGTGCGAGCCCATCCCGCCCACGTTGCTTGACTCCTGGGCCGCGGGGAAGCCGTCGCCGTGTATGTCGCCCCCGCCGACCGGGAACAGGCCGGGCCGCGTGACCAGGGCCCGCTCGCGGTCCTCGCTGGCCATGTTGTGCGCGATGCCCGACGCGGCGGCGAGCTCATAACGGTACTGGTTGGGGCCCTGGCAGGCGATCTGTGCGCGCTCCCGCTCCGCCGGGTCGATGATGTTGCTCATGTGCAGGCCGGGCGGGTCCGCCGCCACCGGCCCCGCCTCGACCATCAGAACCCGGGCCCGCGGCCTTGCGTCGGTGACGACCCGTGCGTAGGTCGTACCGGTCGGGCCGCTGCCCACGATGACGACGTCGACGTCCTCGGTGAACTCTGGCACGGCCGCTCCTCGTCGATACGCTGACGAGCACAGCCTAACTGCTTTTACCCGTGTACTGTTAACGCCTGTGTACATTTGGCGCACTGCGGAAACCGGCGGCCCCGTGATCCAGAGGGAAGAGGAGACCATGATGACCCAGCTCCAGTGGCTCCTCGACCCCGACGCCCGGCCGTCGCTCGGTGCCGGGAACTAGCGGCCGGTGGCAGTGACGGACGCGGTCCTCGCGCTCGACCTCAGCTCCAGCGGCGTCCGGGCCCGGGCGCACAGCCGCGCGCTCACGGTCGTCGCCGAGCGCTCGGTGGACATCGTGACCCGGGTCGGCGCCGACGGGGCGTCCTGCCACGATCTCGGGGCCGTGATGGCCGCGGTGCGCGAGGTGGTCCGTCCCCTGGCGGCCGATCCGCGGCTGCGCATCGTCGCCCTGGTCGCGTCCGGGACGGCGAGCAGCCTGGCCGTGGCCCGCCTCGGCGGGGGCGCCCCGGAGCCGCTGTCGGAGGTGCTGCTGTGGTCCGACTCGCGTGCCATGAGCCACTATCCCGAGCTGGCCGGCGACCTGGCCGCAGCGTACCCCCGCACGCTCTGCCCGCCGGACGCCAGCTACTGGCCCGCGAAGCTGCGCTACCTCACCGACCGGGACGGGCTAGCCGGCTACCTCGCCGACCGGGGCGAGCTGGCCGGCGGCGTGCTAGCCGGCGCCAAGGACCTGGTCTTCGCCTGGCTGACCGGCCTGCTGTGGACCGATCCGATGAGCGGGGCGTCGACCGGGATGTTCGACAGCGCCGCCTGGCGATGGGACGTGGCGCTGCTGGACCGCGCCGGGATCACGGCCGGCCGCCTGCCCGAGTTGCACGAGGCCGTCGAATCCGCCCCGCTGCTCCCGGCCGCCGCGGATGACCTCGGCCTCCCGGCCGGGCTGCCGGTCACCCTCGGCGGGATGGACGGCCCGCTCACCCAGCTTGGCGCGGCGGCCACGCGGGAGCGGACGGCGTCGTGCACGATCGGCACGAGCATCGCGGTCCGGGCCGGATCCGCACGCCGCTGCGCCGATCCGGCCCGGCGGACCTGGTGCTACCCTGTCACGCGCGACTTCTGGGTGATCGGCGGTGCGGGGAGCAACGGCGGCAACCTGCTCACGTGGCTGCGGGACCAGGTTGGACTGGCGGCGACCATCGCCCAGCTCGCCGACCTCGCGTTCAGCGTGCCGTCTGACCCGGACCTCACCTTCGTCCCCTATTTGCATGGGGAACGGGCGCCCTTGTGGCGGTCCGATCTCCGGGCCGCCTTTATCGGTCTGGCCGCGCATCATTCGTCCGCCGACATGACGCGGGCGGTTCTTGACGGGCTGGCGGCGTCTCTCCTGGAACTGGCCGAGGCCGTCGAGTCGGTGGCGGGCGTGCCGGAGCGAGTCGTGTTCACCGGCGGGTTCTTTCGTGACGCGCGGTGGGTACAGCTCATGACCGACGCGCTGGGCGTGCCGGCCGCCGTCCCGGTGCCCGAGGAGGCCACGTCGGTGGGCGCGGGCATGCTGGCCTGGGCGGCAGTGCAGGACGTCCCGGTGGCGAAGGTGTTCACCCCCGGGCTCGAGCCCGTGGCCGACCCGGACACCCAGGTGCACGAGTGGCTGCGGGCCGCCGCGGCGCGGCTGGCGGAACGGCGCGGCGTGCTCTGGCCCTAGTCCTGCCGTCAGTTCCGGAGAAACCGGTCCATGATCCGGACGCCGGCCGCCAGGGCCGACAGCGGGATGCGCTCGTCGGTGCCGTGGAACATGGCGTAATAGTCGTAGCCCTCCGGCAGCACCAGCGGCGTGAAGCCGTAGCAGGCCATCCCCAGCCGGGCGAACTGCTTGGCGTCGGTGCCGCCGCTCATGCAGTAGGGCACGACCGTCGAGCCCGGGTCCTCGGCCAGCAGCGCCTGCGCCATGCTGGCCATGATGCCGGCGTCGAGCGGGGCCTCCAGCGATACCTCCTGGTGCGCGTACTCCCAGCGCACGTCGGGTCCGGTCAGCTGGTCGAGGGTCGCCCGGAACTCCTCTTCGAAGCCCGGCAGGACCCGGCCGTCCACGTAGCCGACGGCCTCGCCGGGGATGACGTTCAGCTTGTAGCCCGCCTGCAGCATGGTCGGGTTGGCGCTGTTCCGTATCGTGCCCGCCACCAGGGCCGCGCCGGGTCCGAGCGCGGCCAGCAGTTCCGCCGCGGTGAGCTCCCCGGCCGCGGCGCCGGGCGGCACCCGCACCCCGGCCGCGGCCGCGATGGCGTCCACCGCGGCGCTCACCGTCGGGATCAGCCGGACCGGCCAGGCGTAGCCGCCGATCCGGCTGATGGCCCCGGCCAGCCGGGTGACCGCGTTCTGCTCGTTCGGCTTGGCGCCGTGCCCGGCCCGGCCGTGGGCGGTCAGCTTCAGCCAGGCGGTGCCCCGCTCGGCGGAGGCGACGGGATACAGCCGCTGGCCCGGGCCGGCGTGGAAGGTGAACGCGCCCGATTCCCCGACCGCCTCGGTGCACCCCTCGAACAGCTCCGGGTGCCGCTCGACCAGCCACTGGGCCCCGAACGCCGCCGTGTCCTCCTCGTCGGCGGTGAACGCGAGCACGAGGTCGCGCCGCGGCCGGGCGCCATCGCGGGCCCACTGCGTGACCAGAGCGAGCAGCACGGCGTCCGCGTTCTTCATGTCGACCGCGCCGCGTCCCCACAGCACGCCGTCGCGGATCTCCCCGGAGAACGGATGCACCGACCAGGCCGCCGGATCCGCGGGCACCACGTCCAGGTGGCCGTGCAGCAACAGCGCCCCAGCCCCGGCCCCCGCTCCAGCCCCGGCCCCATCCCCGGCCCCCGCGCTGTCACCCCCGGTGCCGCTGACCCGGGCCACCACGTTCGCGCGGCCGGGCGCGGACTCCAGCAGGACCGGCTCCAGCCCCGCCTCCGCCAGCCGCGCGGCCACGTATTCGGCGGCCGGCCGCTCCTGGCCGTCACCCCCGCCTCGGTTGGTGGTATCGATCCTGATCAGGTCCGCGGCGAACCGCGCGGCCAGGTCTGCGGTACCAGGCGTTCCATCGCGGAGTTCGGGCACGACTTAGGCTATGACATACGGTGGCCGGGAAAACCGGAGTGGTGTCTCGGTTGACATAAAAGTAACTAGGCATTTACGTTTCATGCAGGGGGACATCCGCCGCGACCCGAAGGAACCAACCTCGTGCCATCGCCAGCTAGCGTTTCTCCCGAGGAACTGATCATCGGGACCTACACCGAGCGCCTGCCTCACGTCGATGGCCAGGCGGAAGGCATCCTGTCGTGCCGTTACCAGGCCGGGACCATCGGCCCGCCGCGGGTCCTGGCCCGGACCCGCAACCCCTCGTTCCTTGTCCTCAGCCCGGACGGCCGTCGCCTGTACGCGGTCAATGAGACGGTGGAATTCGAGGGGCAGCCCGGCGGGGGCGTGACGGCCTTCGCCCGCGATACCCGGACCGGCGACCTGTCGCTGCTCAATTCCCGTCCGTCGGGCGGCGCCGAGCCTGCCCATCTGGAGCTGGACCCGAGCGGGCGCTTCCTGCTCGTGGCCAACTACCGGTCGGGTTCGGTCGCCGTGTTCCGGCTCGAGGCCGACGGCAGCATCGGCCCGATGACCGATACCGTGCAGCACCAGGGCTCCAGCGTCCATCCGGTCCGCCAGACCGGGCCGCATGCCCACATGATCATGTTCGACCCGGCCGACGGTGCCGTGCTCGTGCCCGATCTCGGCCTCGATGCCATCCTGACCTACGAACTCAGCGACCAGGGCAAGCTGCTCGAACAGCCCGCACGGCGGATCGAGGCGGCGCCCGGGGCCGGACCCAGGCACCTCGCCTTCCACCCCGGCGGCGGTTACCTGCTGGTGGTCCACGAGCTGGACAATACCGTCGCCGCGCTGCGCCGGGAGGGGGACGGCTACGTGACCACCGACGTCGCCTCTACCTTGCCCGCGGGCTTCGACGGTCACAGCCAGGTCGCGGCGATCCGGATCTCGCCGTCGGGCCGCAGCGTGCTGGTGTCTAACCGGGGTGCCGCCAGTGACACCATCGCCGTGTTCCGCTTCGACGTGGACAAGGGCACGTTCGATCTCGTCGAGCTCGCCTCGACCCGGGGACGCGAGCCGCGTGAGTTCATTTTCTCTCCGGACGGCCGGTTCGTGATCGTCGCCAGTCAGGACTCCGATGCCCTGGTGGTGATGGAGTTCGACGAGGACGGGCCGGGACTCCGCTTCCTGTCGTCGACCCCGGTTCCGACCCCGGTGTGCCTGCGATTCGCCTGACGCCGGATCGAGGCGCTTGTCCGGTCCGGCCGCCCTCGCGGCCGGCCGCGCGCTAATGCGCGACCTGAGACGTCTCCCGTTCCCTGTTCGATAGCCGCAGCGCCGGCCGCTTCGATAGCCGCCGCGCTGGCCGCTTCGATAGCCGCAGCGCCGTCCGGCTCGATAGCCATCGCCTCGTCCCCTCGGAGGGGGCGGATCAGGGGCGTCTGGACCTTGGCGCCGCGGACCCAGCGCTCGAGGATCGTGTTGAGCTGCACCTCGAACATATGCACCACCGGCAGCGACGGGTCGAGCAGCCACTGCAGCTGCATGCCGTCCATCAGGGCGAAGACGCCGCGGGATTCGATCTCGATCTGCTCGTCGTCCATCGGGCCGACCTCGCCGAGCTCCCTTGCCTCACGGAGGTACCTGATGCCCAGGTTGACGACCGTCTGGTACCGCTCGACCGCCCAGTCCCTGGCCGGGTGCTGGGGGTCGGTGGCCTCGGTGGCCAGGGTCAGCAGCAGCTCGATGAGCCCCGGCTCGGTCGTGTGGTAGTTCATCAGGCCCGGGAGCCGCCGGAAGTACTCCAGACCGCGGGCTCCTTCGAAGTGGTGGGCGTCGTCGTCCTCCCAGTGATTGAGGACCGCCTGGAGCAGGCCGTACTTGTTCCCGAAGTGCCGGGCCAAGGCGGCCGGCGTAACACCGACGTCGTTGGCGATCTGGCGCAGCGAACCCCCGTACCCGTAGCGGGCGAAGATCCTTGAAGCGGCGTCGACGATCTCGCGACGCCGCCTGATCCCCTTCTGGTAAGGACCACGGGGAATCACCACTCTGGCCATGTCATCACCCTATGGGTTGTTCGCCTGCCAGCCATCGCCGCCTGGCTTGTTCGCCTGCCAGCCATCGCCGCCTCGCTCCTTCTTGACCGGGAGTTTGGCCCGGCTATAAAGTGGACACCCAGTAACAATAATAACCTCAACGGGTGGTAACTATTGGTGATCACCCCTCGTCGCCGCCACCCCTGAAGCCATCCGGCATGTTTGCACGCAACGACGCGCCCCCCTCGGAGACCAAACATGAACAGACCCGGCAGCCGTGACCGCAACGGCGTATCACGGCGCAAATTCCTGGCCATGGCCAGCGCCGCAGGTGTGTTGCCCATCGTCCTCGAAGCCTGCAGCAGCTCGTCATCGACGACCGGCACCTCCACCGCATCCGGCCCGACCGGCACGATCGAATTCTGGGACGGCGAAGTAGGCACCGGCCAGCTCAACACCGAGGCCAAGGCCCTCACCGAGGCCTGGAAGTACGGCAAGCTCACCGGGAGTTACGATCTCCTCACCGGCAATATCTACGAGGTCATCGAAGCGGCGCTGGCCGCCAACAAAGGCCCGGCGGTCGCCGGGGGGTACGCCTACCAGGCGTTCCAGTTCGCCGATCAGGGCGACATCCACTACGCCGACAACGTCGTCGCGACGATGCAAAGCAACGGACAGTACGCCGACTACCTCCCCGGCCTGTTCACGCCGCTGAAGACCTCGAAGGGATACGTCGGCATTCCGTGGGGCGTCGATACCCGGGCCCTGTGGTACAACAAGGCCCTGCTGGCGAAGGCGGGCGCGGCCGTACCGACCGACTGGCCGTCCTTCCTGGCCGCCGCCAAGGCGCTCAAGAAGATCGGCGTCTACGGGTACGTCACCGCCGCGGCGAGCAGCAACTCGGCCTACGGGACCCACACCCTGGCCAGCTTCATGATCAACAACGGCGGCGGCATGTTCGACGAGGCCGGAAACGCCGACTGCCTGTACGACCGCAACGTCGAGGCGGTCGAGTATCTGCTCGAACTAGTCCAGGGGGGCTACGTCGATCCCGGCTCGGTCAGCTACATCGACACCGACGTCTACAGCGAGCTCAAGGCCGGACGCGCCGGTATGGCGCTGGCCAACGCCACCATCCCCGAAGAGTGCGGCACCAATCCCGTCACCGGTGACCTGGTGGTGATGAGCCCGCTCGCGGGGCCGCACGGGGATAAGGGCACCATCCAGTACCTGAAGAACTACCAGATGTACACCAGGACGCCGAGCATCGCTGGCTCCGAGGCGTTCCTGCTCTGGTGGAACGAGCAGTTCGTGGGCGCGAAGGGGTTCTACGCCCAGGGCATCACCGCGGCCGTGCCGATCCGCAAGTCCGCGATCGCGCTGCCCCAGGTCCAGGCGGACCCGCAGCTGGTGAAGATCATCAACGAGTGGGTGCCGGTGGCCAAGGCCGAGTCCGCCCGGTCGCCGGTTATCTTCGCGGGGCTGGCCACGGTCGACAATGGCACGGCCATGGTGCAGTGCATACAGTCGATCCTGGGGGGGAAGACAACGGCTACCGCTGCCCTGCAGACCCTTCAGTCCGGGATCCAGAACTATGGCATCTCCTATCAGGCGTGACGGCCCCAGCCGGTACCGCGTCCTGACCTCCCAGAGGGCATGAGGGCTAAGGTGGCGAGCACCAAGACCGGACCTTCGAACGTGCTGAGCGGACTGTCCCGTGCTCGAAGGGGAGTAGGCCTCGGCGGCCGGAGCGAACACCAGCCCCGGCCGCCGAGGCGGTTCTCCAACCGGGCCATCACCCTGTCGCTTATGGTCTTCCCGTCGGTGCTCCTGGTCATCCTCATCTACGGCTATCCGGCGGTCGGCGCGGTGATCCAGTCGCTGCACGACGGCAACCTGGTCCAGTTGGGCCCCTACGTGGGGCTGCAGAATTACTGGACCGACCTGCACAACCCCGTCTTCTGGCACTCGGTCCGGTTCACGGTGGTGTACTGCGTGGTGGGCGTGTTCGGCAGCTGGGTGGTCGGCCTCGGGCTGGCCCTGCTGCTGCGGAGGAGGATGCACGCCCGGAACTTCTTCAAGACGATGCTGCTGCTGCCCTGGGTCGTGCCCGTGGTGGTGACGGCGACCTCCTGGAACTGGCTCGTCGCCACCCCGTCGAGCCCGGTGCCGCGGATCGCCCAGGACCTGGGTTTCGGCCAGCTGCTGTTCCTGGACAGTCCGGGCCTGGCCCAGTTCATCGTCTGCGTGTACAAGATCTGGCTGAGCTACCCGTTCATGATGCTGATGGCCAGCGCGGCGCTGGCCGGCGTGGAGGAGCAGCTCTACGAGGCGGCCCGGGTGGACGGGGCCGGCGCCTGGCAGCTCTTCAGGCGCATCACGCTGCCCCTGATCGCACGCTCCACGTACATCAGCTGGATCCTGATGTTCATCTTCTGCATCGGTGACTTCCAGTCCATCTATCTCCTCACCGGCGGCGGCCCGGTCAGCTCGACCAGCACCCTGGTCGTGCTCTCCTACGTGACCGTCTTCGGCGACTTCCAGACCGGACCGGGCGTCGCCATCGGCATCATCATGCTGCTGGTGTCCGTGCTGGTCTCGGTCATCTTGTTCCGCCGGATCAAAAAGGTGCAGGTATCGTGAGCAACCCCATCCCGGTGGCCTTCGAAGAAGGCCCGGCGGCCCCGCGCGGCGGCGCCAGGACCAAGAAGACGGGGACGTCCCCGCAGTGGCGCTACACCCTGACGGTCCTGATCATCGTCCTGGTGCTGCTGATCCCGGTGTTCGTCACGGTGATGCTGGCGTTCCAGCCGCAGCTCCAGTCCACCTCGCACTCGCACTTCACGCTGCAGAACTTCAGCTACGTCTTCTCCCAGACCCAGGTTCTCACCTGGCTGCGCAACAGCCTGGCCGTGACGCTGGCGACGGTCCTGGTCGCGGTCTGCGTCTCCGCCCCGGCCGGTTACGTGCTTTCCCGCGGCCGCAGCAGGGCCGTCAGCGGCTACGCGCTGCTGCTCTTCATCGCGCAATCGTTCCCGCAGATCGTCTCGGTCGTGCCGTTGTTCGTCCTGTTCGCCAAGCTCAACCTCGACGACAACCTGCTCGGGCTGGCGATCGTGTACGTCAGCAGCACCATCGCGGTGGCGACGTGGATGATGGCGGCCTACTTCGACACCATCCCGGTCGCCCTGGAGGAAGCGGCCTGGATCGACGGGTGCTCGCTATTCAAGGGTTTCGTCCGGATCGTGCTGCGTAATTCCCTGCCCGGGGTGCTGTCGGCCGCCATCTTCGCCTTCCTGCTGGCCTGGAGCGACTACCTGTTCGCGTCCGTGTTTCTCCGTTCGGACAGCAACTTCACCCTGCCGATCGGCCTGCAGACCTTCTTCTCCACCAACAGCACCGAATGGGGCTACGTGATGGCCGTCTCGGTCGTCGTGATGGTGCCGCCCATCATCGTCTTCGGCTTCCTGAACCGCTACTTCAGCATCGGCGGGATCGGCGGTTCGCTGGCGGGCCACTAGGCGGGCCGCCAGCGCCGGCCAGAACGACCAGCGCGCCCGTTATTCGACGTTGAGTCCGGCGTCCTTGGCCAGGTTGGTGAGGAATTCCAGCGCGAGAAGGTACTCGCGGTCCACGGCCGGCGATGCCTCGATGTTCGGCTGGTAAGCGCCAGCCTGCGGCCGCGCTCCCCGCGACACGCCGGGAATGTCCTCGAATTCCAGCGAGATCACGCCGTCGTAACCGACGTCCTTCAGCGCCTTCATGGCGCTCGCCCAGTCGATCTTGCCCTTTCCCGGGCGGAAGTGCATGTTGTTGGTGCCGTCGTTGTCGGAGAAGTCGCAGTGCCAGAGACGGTCGGCCAGGCGGTAGATCGACACGTGGGTCATGTCGCCCAGCGGGAAGGTGTGGCTCGGGTCAAGGTTGACCCCGAGAGCCGGGCTGTCCACCGCTTCGATCAGCCGGAGCAGTCCCTCGGCGGTGGCGCCGTAGCGGAACGGGTGCATCTCCAGGCTGTACTTCAGCCCGATCGACTCCGCGTACTGGGCGCACTGCCGGATGGCGTCGACGTAATCCAGCCAGTTCTGCTTCCAGTCCAGGTCGGCCGGTATGTCGACGGTGAAGATCTGTGTTATCGCGCGATCGATGATCGGGGGATAGCGGAGGGCGAAGGGATAGTGGGTGACGGTGTTCACGATCGTGGTGCCAAGGGCGGCCCCGACGTCGCTGTAGCGCTTGAAGTTCTCCACCGCCTCGGCCCGTACCGCGGCGTCACCGCTGGCCAGTTCGCCGGGGTTGGCCACGAACTGAGACAGCAGCATGCCTTCGCCGTCGAGGACCGAGCGCAGCTCCTTGACGGTCTGCGGCGTGTAGTACGCGCTGAGCGTCTCCGGCTTCCAGCCGATCAGCTCCACGGCCCGGAAACCGAGACCGCGGATGCGGCGTATCGCGCCATCGTAGGGCTCTTCCCACTTGAACGGCCAGACCGGAGCTCCGAACCTCATGATGCGTCCTTTACCTCAACCGGGGGGAATATTGTTTACGGACGTTAGCAATTCAGCTTTTGGGTGTCAACAGCCGACCTCGGCCGGTACAGGGCGTGCGTTACCAGGCGCGACGCCGGCCCGGGCGGGATCTGTACAGAATTGTTGGTAATTGATAACATTTCGTTCGGATCGAGGATCGTAGCGCTCAGTCCGGCGACTATGGCGGTGTGGGAGAAGGTTTCGATGGCGCGGCTAGGTGTCCTGACCAGTGAATTCGAGCGTTCCAGCCTGGAGGCGACCCTAGACGCCATCGACGGCCACAACATCGGTGCGGTCCAATTCCAGCTCGGCTCGGCGGTGCCGTCCGTCCCGCTGCAGACCGCGCTGCGGATGGGCCTGGATGTCCTGGGGCCACATCTGAGCCCCGCCTTCTGCCGGGAGATCCACGGCCAGCTGGCCGCGCGCGGCCTCACCATGGCCGCGGTAGACGGGACCTTCAACATGATCGATCCCGACGAGAAGCGCCGCTGGGCGAACCTCGGCTATCTGCAGCAGCTGGTGGAGTGCTGCGACGCGCTGGACACGTCCGTCGTGACCCTGTGCACGGGGAGCCGCGACGAGATCATGTGGCGGCGCCACCCGGACAACGACAGCCCGGAAGCGATGGCGGATCTGGTCGCGGTGATGCGAGCGGCCGCGCGGACGGCCGAAGAGTACGGGGTGACGCTCGCGTTCGAGCCCGAGGTCAACAACGTCGCTAGCTCGCCGGAACGGGCCCGCCAGCTGATCGACGAAGTCGGATCACCCGCGGTCAAGGTGGTCATGGACCCGGCCAACATCTTCAAGGCCGGGCAGCTGCCCCAGATGCAGGACAAGCTCAGGGAAGCCTTCGGCCTGCTCGGCGACGACGTGGCCCTGGCCCACGCCAAGGACCTCGACCACGACGGCGAGGCTGGCCATCTGGCGGCGGGCCAGGGGCTGCTGGACTATCCGCTCTACCTCTCCCTGTTGCAGCAGAGCGGCTTCGACGGCACCATCGTCCTGCACCAGATGCACCACCTCAGCGACGCAGAGATCGACTCGTGTTTCGCTTTCGTGGACCGCAACGCGCCCGCCGGCTTCCTGAATTAACGCCGTTCGTCACCTGGCGGACCGCCACGGGGGCTCCGCCAGGTGCAAACTGAGGCCTACCCGAAAAGTAAATCAGGTGATACATTTCAACTGTAGTCAGCTGGAAACTATTGGGCGCGGCGACGGAGGTAGAGGGCAGTGCGATTCGGGGCGTCGATCTGGCCGTGGAAGTGGCACAAGCCCTACGACGGCGCAATCAAGCGGATAGGACGCGCCGGGTTCCGGGCCACCGAACTCATCGCCTGGGACGACGACTCGTTCACGGACTACTACACGGATCAGACGGTGCGCGAGCTCCGGCAGATCCTCGACGACGAGGGAATGCTCCTGTCCCAGTTCGTGGTCAAGACGCCAGAACTCGCGAGCCCGGACCCGGCCCGGCGCGCGGCCGCGGTAGACCTGTTCAAGCGCGGAGTCGAGAAGACGGTAGCGCTCGGTTCGCCCATCATCAACACGACCGTGCACTACCCGTTCGGGATATCGTTCCCGAGGCTCATGGACCGGCCGCTCATGCAGACGTTCTCCCAGGAGGTCCCGGGCGACCTCAACTGGGCGCAGAACTGGGAGGACTACATCTCCGCCCTGCGTGAGTGCGCCCAGGCGGCGCAGGACGGCGGGATCCGGTACAGCCTGGAGCCGCACCCGTTCCGGTACGGCGCGAACACTGAGGGCCTGCTGCGTATCCTCGAGGCCGTGGACTCCCCGACGCTGGGTGTCAACGTCGACCCCAGCCACCTGTTTTCGGTCGGGGACCTGCCGAACGTCACCGTCTACCGTCTCGGCGATCGGGTGCTGCACTGCCACTTCTCGGACAACGACGGCGAGACGAACGCCCACTGGCGTCCCGGCATGGGGAAGATCGACTGGCGGCACCTGCTGCGCGCGCTCGCGGACACCGGGTTCGACGGCGTCATCTCGCTTGAGTTCGAGGACATCCCCGGCGTGGCGCGGGGCTACGTGGACGACCACGGTGTCTACCACGGGAACGCGGAGGCGACGGGCGGGTTCGAGGACGAGTACCAGACGGCGCTCGGCTATCTCACCGGGCTCGCCAACGAGGTCGGGCTGAACGTCGACTAACGCCTAAGCACAAGCCGACGGCCAGAATCGTCGCGGTCCCAGGTCGACATTTGGTAACCTCCCGTTTGTCAATTGGTCACTTTGGTGGCATAGATGTTACTCTTTGTCCTCCCCGTGTTGACGTGTCCGTGGTGTCGTTGTTCAGCATGGAGATCAAGGTGAGCCGTGAGCCAGGATTACCGTCAGGTTGCACTGGTCAGTGACGGCTCGAGCGGCATCGGCGCGGCCACCGTCCGCAGGCTGGCCGCGGCAGGCTGGGACGTCAGCTTCTGCCACCGCGGCGACGAGCAGGCCGTCCGGCAGGTCGAGAAGGCCGTCTCCGAGCTCGGCGGCCGGGTCCTGGCCGTCGAGGTCGACGTGACCGACGCCGCCGACGTCGCCTCCTGGTTCCAGCAGGCGCAGGACGAGCTCGGCCCGGTGCAGGCCGCGGTGAGCTGCGCCGGGCTGACCAGGGACCAGCCGCTGGCCCGGCTGGCGGAGGCGGACTGGCGCGCCGTGCTCGACACCGGCCTGGACGGCATGTTTCATATCTGCCGGGCCGCCATGCTCGCCATGATGAAGCGCCGATCGGGCCGCATCGTCGCGGTGTCCTCGGTCTGCGGGGCCTACGACCACTCCGCGACCCACGACCAGCCGGCCCGTCCCTGGCCGGCCCACCAAGTGCCGGCCCACCACTGGCCGGTGCGGGCCGGGATGACCGGGTTCGTCCCGGCCCTGTCCGCCCTGACCAGCCGGTTCGGCGTCAGCGTCAACGCCGTGACTCCCGGCCCGGCCGCACACGACATGACCGCGATCCTGCCGGAACTCACCCGGGCCGACCTGACCGAGACGGTCGCGCTCCGCCGGTTCGACGATGCCTCCGACGTCGCCGACCTGGTCACCTTCCTGCTCTCCGCCGCCTGCGACATCACCGGCCGCGTCCTGGAGCTCCGCCGCCCCATCTCGCTCTTAACGCCCGCCCGTTCGCCGCGTGACCGAATAAAGCGAACAAAAGCCACGGCCCGTTCGGCAAATAATTATGCGGAACGGACCGTGGCTTTACGGTCCGGACTCCGTTCGAGCCCCGGCCTGCGATCCTTACCGAACGGCCTCGGCGGCGGTCTGGATGAGCTGGGCCACCTCGTCGGGTGGGAGATCATCGCCACGTGGCCGGACGCGACCTCGACCGTGGTGGCGCCCATGCGCTCGGCGAACAGCCGTTCGGCAGCCGGCGGGATGGCCTCGTCGTTCGCGGCGACCAGGAACCAGGACGGCAGGGACTTCCAGGCCGGGACACCCATCACGTCCTGCAGGGTGGAGGTGGCCAGCGCCTGCTGGACCGCGTACATGACCTTGGCCTGGACCGGGTTGATGTCGCCGGCGAAGTGCTTCAGGAAGTCGTCCTCGCCGATCCAGGCGAAGCCGAGCTTGTCGATGTCGAGATGGGCCAGCGTCGGGGTCGGCGCGCCGGCCTGAGCGAGCAGCCCGCCGATCGATTCGCCCTCGTCAAGCCCGAAGGCCGCGATGTAGACGAGCCCCACGACGTTCGGCGCGTCGGTACCGAGGGAGGTCATGATCTGGCCGCCGTAGGAATGGCCGGACAGGATGGTGGGGCCATCCTGGCGGTCGAGCACCTGGCGCAGCCGGGCGACATCAGCGGCGAGCGAGGTCTCGGGGAACTGGGGCGCCGTGACGTTGTAGCCGTCGGCCTGCAGGCGCTCGCAACTGTGAACATCGGTCCGTGCGGCGGCT
>Ga0302325_10007697_pt1 | contig 23816 bp, 31 predicted proteins | sample Palsa_T0_2_FD_201948 | JGI IMG/M metagenome (GOLD analysis project Ga0302325, IMG submission 201948) | Peat permafrost microbial communities from Stordalen Mire near Abisko, Sweden - Palsa_T0_2 | ecosystem: Environmental > Terrestrial > Soil > Palsa > Peat permafrost | place: Sweden: Abisko... | reverse complement strand
GCTCAGCGTCTCCTCACATAATCGATTTGCATAAAACATCCCCCACCGCACGCCAATCTAAAATTACCATTTACCATCTGACACGAAATAAGGGTGTGTACCTCTTTCTCATCGAACGACTCCGCGATCACCTTTGAGCTTTTTCCATTGACAATGAAAGACACTGTCGGTGCGCGTTTATTAGAAGCAGCTTCCTCCAGGCCCATTATCCTAACCCCCCTCGTCTTCCGAGATCGCAAAAAGTCAAGTAACGGCGCCATCAATCGAGCTTCATGTGCCGCCACCCTTTCATTCGTAGTTTTCTTCACCAGGTCAAGGTTCGCAAGTCGATCCCCAACTAGTCCAGAAAGCTTCGTGAGATAAGAGAGCACCGCGGTCGTGGCATAGGATAATTCGAAATTGGGTCCCCCGGGGACTAATTTCAATGATCCCGGTGATGTGGTGTTCAAAAAATAATGCGCTAGACTACCGAGATTATCTTGTGCCTGTTTCCGAGTATACAGAACCGAGATATGCGGTCCGTATACCTAATCCCATCAGCTATCTTCTGGAAAGGGTGTACATACTTTGTAATAGGAGAAGGCGTAGTAATTGACGTCCAGATCTTCGACGTCGGGGATACGATGGGGCGCGTATGCTACGCCATCGACCGCGATTTCGGCTCGTGGATTTGCTGCGTGGACGAGGGAGGCAATTTCTTTGATGGGATTGAATGTTCCAGTGATATTACTGCAATGCGTTACGGCCACAAGTCTTGTTTTTTCAGATAACAAGTCCGTTAATTTCGAGAGAGGTAGAGTAAACGACTCGGTATCCAATTCCCATATCTTCAGAGTAACCTTGGCCCTCTCAGCGAGTCGTACCCAAGGACCAATATTCGCTATCGTTGTAAGATCCAGGAATACAAAAGAAGCATACCCTCGTGATCGGTATTCGTAACGATAATCTCGTCATCCCCTTTCAACGTTGACTCCATGGCCCTCGCAAGATTTTCCATCCCCTGCGTCGTAGAACTTACAAAACAAATTTCCTCTGCACAAGCAGCATTTAAGAGCCTGGCCGTCGTCTCCGCCGCCTCACGGACTCTGGAAATACACAGTGCCGACGCAGGATACGAGCCCCCGACCTGCACATTTGAGTTCGTGTAGTACTCCCTGAGTTTATCGATACAGGATCCGAGGATTGCGCTTCCGCCGGCGGAGTCGGCGAAAATGAAGTCAGGATGGGACTCCAGGGCCGGGAAGAAGGGTCTGCTTTCGCGGGTTGGATCGAGTGGTTGCATTTCACTGACTGAGAACGGATGAGAACGGATTGGCCGATGTGGGGGAGCTTATCAGGGGTGTCCAAGCGTTGTATGGTGGAGAGATATCCGGACCAATCGCCGCCATCAAATTTCGTTCCCAGGCGGCTCTGCGTCATCAACCATCGCCTCACAACCGGTTGTTCTCTATCGTGTTAAGGAGTTTCTGAGAACCACTGCATCAAGCGAAGTGAAAGATGTCCGCCCCAAATGATCTTATCGAGAAGTATCAACCGAAAATAATCGGAAAAACCATATCTGAAACGTCCAGTGAGAGTGCTACGGTGGAGACCTTTGATGTGTTGTAGAACTAATTGGCAGGAGTTTCCAAAGTCAAAGTTGCCGCCTAAGCATCGTGTTGTTGCGCCTGGGTCGTTGTTAACGCGGGATTTTCATGAGGATAGGTTTGATTGTTGCGGAATCGAGTGCTGACTGCAGACTAAATGTTCATGTGGATGAGAAGGGGAAAGTCACGCATTTAACGCAGGGCTAGTTTTGGAAACGATGGATTATAGGATGGGATTACGATAATTTACTATTCGAATAAGGAAACATCTGTCTCGGTAGAAACATATCGTCGACTGTTTTCTGGAGATTATTGAGGTCATGAGAATTTCGCGTTTTGATTGTATATTTATCAAGGCAGAGTCGGTCAGAAATATGGTCTCACACTAGGGAAATTAACGACATTGTCGAATTTTTACATGTTCTCCTTTTGTTTTGAATAACTACGCGCCAGGGTACTCAATGACCCTTTCTGTTGTTCTACATCCCTCATTCTGCATACGCATGCATTGTCCCTCCTGTTTCAGTACTCGTCGGCAGAGGTCTCAATGCGGGCATATTCTGCGTACAATATATGAAAGCTCAACGAAATTGCCTTCTCATCAAATGATCAACTTCGGCAGCGCTGCGGATAAGTCTGCTCTTCAACTGGCACACTGACGAGTAGATACGACGGTCCCCCAATCGACTTGAAAAAGTTCAAATCCTCCGAGTCTGAGGGAAGTCTAACTCCCGTGTCTTCGTCAGATGGTTTTCGCTATTCTCGGTCAAGCCGAAGAAAAGACGCCCAACCACGGACACACAGTCGAGCACGTTCGCCGTCTCGGAGCTCATCGGAAATCCGTAGAGGTAGTAGCGAAAAGATTATAGATCCCTACTATGTAGATTGGGATCTTGTCAAGCTTCCGGAGAGACCTTTTCCGAACTGGGATACGTACACCAATGTTGAAGATACATTCCGTCAATGTTCTCGGAAAACGATAAAACATCTTACCAGCCACAATGTTCTGGAGAATATGCCTACTGTGCCTTCTCCGTGTGATATAGCGACATTGAATAATATCGAGAGGATGGTCAAATCGTGGAGACTTGCGGAAGAAGATCTGTCGAGGGATAATGGTCTTATTATGAGGGGGAATAAGTATGCTGACGAGCGTGCCTGGACGTCCTGGGTAAGAACTCAGAGTAGAGATTTCGGAAGTGCGGTTTGGAGATTGTTGAGATTGAATCGTTGGAAGGACGTCCAAAACCCAAGGATAAAAGGATTGTAACACCCCCTGTGACCCTCGAAACTAATATAAGATGGCATCAGGCTGTTTATGGTATGGCTACTTAACATCAAGTCTTAAATTCTAGGCGATTGGGACCAGGTCCCAAACATTGATTTCGCAGGCGATTGGGATGTTATTCGAGAATGGAAGACCAATCAAGGTTATCTCAGGCAACCAGATCAAAACTGACGATAGGTCTGGATAAAGCGGATGCTCAAAGACAGTTTATTGAGACAGCACAAGATTTGGGTATCCCCCCTGTCAACTGGGAAGACAAAATTCCTTCATATCGTACGCCTAAACGCATCGATTGGAATCAACCTCCGCGTGGACTTGTCACTGCGACTTCAAAAGGTCGTTGCCACGCTTCTCGAAAACTGCTCACGCGCGCGGCAGACACCCTGAGCCCCGAACCAGGGGTCGAGAAGTCATGTGGCAATCCTATAGGTCTCGTGCTTGGTTCCTCTTTTGTATCGGGGATGATTTTATCTCTGTGGGCGACCTTGGGACCACTTATAGATGCAGAGCGCCAGAGCAAAGAAAGCCGAAGGCTACATGCTCGATCGTGGAAGGTGAATGAGTAATAGGTGGGAAAAGATAGCCTTTCGAACTTGATGTCGGGGATCTTTTATCTCAATTTGAGGCTAAAGTCGTTATACGAGCAAGGAGGTAGCAGTTAACGTTGTGTTATATGTATTCTTAGAATAAAACTTCGGGCCTCGCGGAAACGAGGCAGTGAGATGAGAACGACCTGATGATTGCTTACGACCACTCTTGTGGGTCTCCATCCTAGACATCTTAAAGGGCATTACACCTATACCCAGGACTAGTTGTCTACTCTAAAAGTCACTGAGATGGCACCCCTGAAGATCATTAAATCGGAGGGCTTCTGAGAAGCCCTTGAAAATGCGGCCAAGTGGACAACCCACATCCCGAGCAAGCCGAGCGGGCCCCCGCAAATAAATATAACCGGCACATTTGAATCACCATCACTCAATTGCTCGTGCAGAATATTTCAATGGCCCAACGAAAAGCTCTTATTACGGGAGGTCCGATCCTTCTTCCATGCAAACTAACCCACAGGCAGCGCCGGCCTTGGTCTCGTTATCGCTCGTCGTCTGACGTCCCAGCATAACTTTATCGTCGCCATAAACTACGCTTCGAACTCAACGCGGGCTGAAGAGGCATTGGCTTCGCTTCCAAAAGGCTGTGTTGCTATCAAGGCTGATGTGAGCAAACGAGATGAGTGTATCAATCTTGTAAAGCAAGCCCATGAGAAGCTCGGCGGCCTTGATCTGGTTATTGCCAATGCGGGTTGGAGTAGACCTACGCCTTTCAATGATATTGGTAAGTCGATCAACCTCTCGTTCTGATCGAAGATGCCTTTACTGAGGCGGATTGGGATACTGCCTATGCATTCAATGTCAAGCAGTCACTTTGGCTGGCACAGGCGGCAAAGCCGATCTTCAATGCCAACGAGAACGGCGGTCATCTAATTATCACGTCTTCCGTTGCTGGTACTCGTGCCAGTGGTTCGTCAATGGTAAATCGCCCTCCGGATCTACTCACATAGGCATACTCGGTAACAAAGGCGGCCGCAATTCATACTTCCAAATGTCTCGCGAAGGCATTGGCCCCAAAGATTCGGGTTAACACTATCTCTCCCTCTATGATCAAGACGGAGTGGTCCGCTCGATTCGGCGAGGACAAAGTCAGAGCCCACATTGCAGGTGAGATCGTTCATATTCTGTCGAGCTAACTCAGGCAATGCATTGAAGAAAATGACCGACATTGAAGACGTGGGAATGACTGTTGCTTGGATGGTAGAATGCGAGTCCTTGACAGCACAGAATATCTGCGTAGATGCTGGTATTGGATTATAGATACATTATGCCAATATATCCTTCACGAAATTATCTATTCCAGTTGTTCCTTCCTTTGCCCATTCTCGTATTTTATTCCATTTCTCCTCGTCTCCCGCTTCGAGGATCTCCCTCTCACGCAATTCTTCATCGTGTTGGATACACACGCTCACTTTGTGTATCTCCAGAGTGTCCAAGTCTGCGATTATACAACTGACTTTCCTTGATCCCGATACCCTCGGTAACGGTGGTGAGCTCGTTTGGTTGGCCGGCACAGCATGAACTGGAGGTGTACAGAAGAATAGGATGTCTTCGCTGAGTGCGCGGAAAACATCGCCTTCGACATCGTTCGTGCGTTCCATACTTTGTAAATGGTAATCAACGTGGTACCTGCCCGAATGATATCCGGCGACTTTGAAAGTATCTTCCATATGAGTTACATTATTCAATGTCATGCTTCCACGACGTTTGAGGTCATAGACCTCTGGTAATGTGCTACTCGACCGCCGTCGATGTGTTTGAAACGAAGTCATCAGTCTGACATCAACGACTTCACCAGTGGAATCCTTGATGACTTCTACTTCTGGAGGCGGAAGGTCTTGATCTGACTCTCTTCGTACATCTATCGTGTAATCTGATGCCCGGGGGCTGAAGGGACTGCAACTCTCGCTCTGACTGGGGCTGGGATTGGACACTGCCAAAGGTCCACCTCGGCGAATCCAGGAACCGAACCAAGATGACATGCTGGAAGCAGTTCCAGTTCCTACATTTTGACTCAAGGATATTGTTGGCGGAGATCTAAATGTATCCCGTCGTTGGTATATAGAAGGGTGAGTTGAGCGACGTGGTAGATCGACGTTTTGTGCAGAATCGCGGGAGATTGAAGGACGTGAGGAATGGCTTGACTGAGGCGAGTCATTGCGAGGTTTGATGCGCGGAAGAATTTGCAACTTGGGGGGTTTGGGAAGCACTTTCTTTGGATGCCGCGTCGGAGGGTAAACCACCTTGAGGAATGGTAGTAAGATCGTGGTTAGACGGTTCGCTTGGGGTGCTGATGCTGAGAGAATAAGCAATCGAGTAGGGGGAGGCCCAGAAGGCGATGATGGATGCATAGGAGATGTGGGCGGAGTATTTAGTCGATTAGAAAAGTCAAGAAGCATATTTGACATGATGTTGGCGAGAAACCTATCGTTAACTTCATTTTGAATATCACTACCTTGGATTAATCTCGGATGGCAAGGACAAGATGAGATCTCGCCACACATCTTCGCCCCCGCGCCAAGGTAATGGAACCTTTCGTATTACTCCAAGGCCATCCTTCAGCCTCGTCTGAAAGCGCTCCACATCTTCAGTGAAGTCAACCTTATATTCTCCAGTTTCGAGCCTCTCGTGAATGTCTCTGACAAGCTCTTCTATAGCCCTACGTAATGTAGCATACGAGTCCCCTTGTATAAGTGAGTTGACATCCGCTTCCGACGTAACCGGTATGACAATGCCAAGTGCAAACATTGTCGTTCCTCTTAGTCGCCTTCGATTCTGATCTGGTGAAGGCGATTTTAAGGGTGTTCTGGGCCTTTGTAGTAGTAGTGGACCTCTCGAAAGTATTGGTGACGGACTTGGGAACCACCCGCTAGTGAATCGTTCACTTGGTGTTTGGGCCCGTTGATGAACCATCGTATGTTCAAAAGGGGAAGTAGGCGAATCCGACACTCTTCCATGACGTTCTGGCGGTGGAGGGGTTTGTTTTGTTATAGGTGTCATCCGAGGGAAGGGAAATCCAGGGTTCAAAGGCGCACCGGAAGATGAACCACCAGACGTATTGCTTCCCCAACTCGAGCTTAAACTTCCTCCTATTGTCCACTGGCCTTCATCAAGACCTCGAACGGTGAACAAGCGAGTAAATAGAAGCGCTTTGCCGGGTTGAGAGGGATTCGACAGAGGAATCAGGTGCATTTTCGTTGTCATGCCTTTGTAAGACAAAGGAATTGCACCATACATGTATTCTGTGATGGCCTCCAAATCTCGATCCATCTAACATTAGTTCGCAACAGGCGGTTCCGACTCGTTTAGGTAGCGGAGAAAATCTCCCGTTATGCAGTGATAGTAGATCGCCATGCGAATCGTACAGAAAGCATTTATCCTTCCTTCCAGCTTCATCCTTCAATATCAATACACGAGCCTCCATCACCGGATCCGTCGGTCCTTCGGGAAGATAACTAGCACATTTAGCGGACCCACACAAACCATTACCCATAGAGGAGCTGCTTGCTCTTGATAATCTCCTCCTCTTCCACTGCCAGAGACTTGCCCTTCAAAGCAGCCGCGCTGGTTGCGGCGCTGAAGAGCCGATGAAGCATCCCTCACCCAGCGCTAGCGTTGCGGCTCTCCAAGCCTGACTGACCTGACCGACCCTGCGAGTTGAAACCGGCGGGATGAATGAAGATCGCTCTTGGCGCGGGCGGCGAACTTTGATTGGTGAGACATTACTCAGCAAACTTGAGACCTGTGCTCAAGAACCTGCATGTACATGGCAACAACACTTTATTAGTATTCTCCAAAGTTCTGTAAATTATAACTATTCAACATTTCCTCTCTCTTCATTTTCGTTGGCGACTTCCTCTCCCCCGGTCCCGAACCCATCAGATCCTGATCCAGGTATCTGAGCCTCCTGATCTGACGGGGGCACACCAGTAGCATCCTCGACGTGACTTAGCTTCTTCTCTATTCGACGGAGAAGCACCATCTCATCTTCCTCAATTCTGGGAATAGTCGCTCTAACCCTGTCGGCCCATCCACTTTCCTTTGCGTCAAAGTCCTGCTCCACATCCCACCCTAGACTCTCCTCACCAGGATCCAATCCGATTAATTTATTCGCCGCGACTTTTCGTGCTTGTATCCTAAATCAGCGAAATCAAAAAGCGAGATACTTGGATTCGTATGTTGCTATAATGACTAGAAAAGGAGCGTAGACAACCTTCATCACGATCTCGTTGATCTGCTGGTATCTTGATTTTTCAAGGAACGGCTCTAGTGGAAGCATGAAACATATCTCAATCAAGTTCAGCGGAGGACAGAACGTATTTTCGTCTGGCGCACGAATATAATTGAGAGTTTTGTGCGCGAAAAGGGCGAGAAACTCGTCTACAGCATTATCCGTTACCACAGAATAAGCTTGATTGAATAACGCCACAAGGATATTCAGAAGTACTAAAAGGTTACTGACGTATACACAAGGAAATACAAACGGAGACAACAAAATTGAAGAGATAGAAGAGGAGTATTCCAAACGGAGGGGATATGTCCTCGTATAAGTCGAAGTTGGGCGCTTGTAAGAGTGCTTGAGTCATCGTATTCAAGACCTTATTCATAACAGTGACTGTGCCATCGGCAGAATCAAGACTATACAACGTCAGATGAGCACGACGGAATCTTACCCAAAGAACGATTGAAGGAACCCAGCCACGATTACCAAGAGGAGAAGAAAGAATACAGCGGATTCTTTCAACATCTCTTTAAGTACGATTATCATCGTTCCAAAAAAGCGGAAGAAGTCCAGGTACAGCAACTGCCGGCAGTCTGAGCAATTAATTGAAAACCTTGAAACTGGACCATACATAGAAAAGGCGCCAGAAATGCCAGGAACTCATACGATAACTGCCTGTCATCTCTTTCATCTTCGCCATGATGATGTCTCATATCCAGAATATTGACGAGTCGCAAGACAAAACAAGCAATAAAGATTGAATATAGGAAAATCTAAGGTTAGTCACATCGTGCAGGAGTTACATTATAACAGTTCCAGAATCCCAACATCATTACACCCACTTTGTACCTATCATCAGCAAGCCAGCAGGGGGTTCAACACTTTGGAAACTTCGTCGACGAAGAAGCCGAATACAAAGGCAAATAAAAGTGCCTCCACAGCATCGAAGTTTCCAGGCTTGTTTGGTGTATTCACAACAATGGTATACAGTATCAAGAATAAAAACATGAAGAATACATTTATTGCATTCTGGTATCGTGGTACTATCATCAGTCCAACGGACCTAGATTCGTACCTTTAATTCGCTGCGTATCAAAATGATCGGAAAACGCTCGTGACGTGAGATAATCATATTCGCCGAAGGTCAGTCGGTCATCCTCGTAGTATTGAACATTGTAGTATCCCATCCAAAGGGCATTGATACATCTCTGGAAATTGTTCGAAGACACAACCTCCGTCGCATGGAGATCAACTGCAAACTCGACGGAGGAGGTAGGGTCAGTTGGTTTCCCGTTCTGCATGATGGAGTATCTAAAATTAGACTGTTCGTAGCACTAACCTAACCGTTTCAAAAGAATATCTGTAAACAAGTACTTATCATTGTCCACAGAATCGATAATTAATATTGACATGCGGACGCAGGTCCTGACTCGAAGACCATACAACTCGGCGTCGGCAAGTTCCCGATAAGATTTTTGACGCAAGTATCTACCGTAAGCAGTGCAGAGCATAGGGTTCCACTTTCGACACGCCATAAGAGCAAAGATAATACAAGCCTTGTCGTCCCCACCGGCTTCCCACACAAGTTTAAGGACTCGTTCTGTGATGATTCTGGAATGGGGTCGGGTAACAGAACTCTCCTACAATAAATCAGCTCTTCTCTGGACAAGGGAAATTCGGAGTGTATTGAAATACCTTTATTTCAACCGGAATTAATTCCTCGATAAGATAGCGTATCTTGATCGCGACGAGACTGACTCTGCTTGGAGGGATTGGCGGTTCGGGGTGGTGTCGATCTTGAGGAAGAAGATATTGCCGTACGGTCGACGACATTCCATCGAAAACCATTAAATAAAGGGAGGCAGAATGCCAATTACGATGCTTAACCGTCCTTTTAGAGCGGATCCTCGACTGTCTCCGTGCTGGGGATTGATTGTCGAGTGACTTTTACGTTCCTTGGTTGGCGATCGATCAACGTCAGAATCTAATCTCTCCGACCAATTAGAATGGCCATTTTACCCAGACCCGGGATTCGCGCCGGCTTTGCTAAAGTTTTCGGGGATTTATGGCAGTTCAAACGTTGTGCTTCTTCTCATGTTCGTGAGTCCAGCCCGGCAATGGATTTGCGGCACATGTCGAAAGCGTATCTTCAACGGGATTCAGATGAAGCGCACGCTTACAGTAACCACATCAAGATGGCAAAGCGTCGAAGGAATGCATCTCGGAGTGATCCAATTGGCATGGAAATTGGCAAGTCAACATAAGGAGTTGGAGCAGAAAGCTGCGGCGATGACTGAGTACACACCTCAATCGGTACAGCTGTACAAACGAATAAGTCAGCTGGAAGATGTTGCCAATAATTTGAACAAGTTTGAAGAAACTCAAAAGGTAGTGGATCTTGACGTTGGGATGCTGATTATTAGAACCTCGAGGAACTTAATGAAATAATAAAATCCAGCAAGGATAAAGAAATGATTTCTCTTGCAACCGAGGAAGTTCAACAAGCCAATAGTGACCTCGAGAATATCAAAATCAACTTGATGTCATCCCTCGTTCCACGGCATCCGTAGGCGCATCTGCCTTGCATAATGGAGTTCAAACGGGGCGTAGGCGGGGACGATGCTGCGCTCTTCGCTGCAGACCTCTACAAGATGTATCAGAAATTTGTAACAAAGAAGGGAGGGTCATGGGAAGTATTATCATACAATTCTCATGAAGGAATGGGGGATGGTCTAGTTGATGCAGTCATGACGGTATCATCACCTGGAGGCGATGATGTGTACGGAACATTACAAATGGAGGCGGGTGTCCATCGTGTCCAGCGGGTACCCATCACAGAGAGCAGTGGACGAGTCCATACGTCTGCTGTGGCGGTCTTGATTTTCCCCCAAGTACAAGAAGCCAAAGTGGATGACGACCCATTGAACATGGACGAGGTCAAAGTAGAGCTCATGCGGTTGAGAGGCGCTAGTGGGCAACACGTCAATAAAACACAAAGTGCTGTGAGGATGATGCATATACCGACTGGAATTACTGTTGCCATGCAAGATTCCAGGTCTCAACATGCTGTAAGTATGACTAAAGCTTCTTTGCTTACTTAGAACCGGGCAGCTGCAATTCTGATATTGAGAAGCCAATTTTCTATGTCATGAACAGAGTTCTAGTAGTTACGTTAGTTAGGTTAGGTTTCTCGGGGACTGCTTTTAAACCCCCGAGAATCTTCATGTACATTAACTTGCAACAATTGTCAACCATGTACATTCTGTTCTAGCTCTGGCGTGTTCCTCCTTGCTCTGCCTCATTCCCCGAGCACTCCGGAGTTACCTTCGAACTCGCTCCGTAACAGTTTGCAAGCTTGCCAACTCCATTTCTCGTTCTCGGCCTAGTTCTCGTCTCTCCCTCGTCAGCGATCAAGCCAAGCCATCCATCGTCCATTTAGCTATGTCAACGATGCGGAACAGTCGCTCTCGTCCTTCGTCCTTCCAGCGTTCTCTCCAGCTACCCCAAGCTCGTTCCCGAGATCTCCGAGCCCATCACCGAACACATTCTGAAACCTCCGAGCTCGGCTCCCAACATCCCTCGTCTCCCGGCGTCCTCTTCATTGAGTCCATGCTGTCCTCCAAGAATCGTCCCTCGTCCTTGCAGCCTCTGATCTACTGTCGTTGTCGCCCTGTCCATCGCCTCTGATCTACTGTCGTTGTCGCCCTGTCCATCGCCTCAGCTCCTCGTCGACTCAAGTCCTTTTCAATTTTAGCTATCCTGTCCCGTCGCAACACATGTGGCTGCTATGTTCACGCAGGCATGTCATTGGCGGACCTTTGTCAATCCCGCAGTGGCACTACGTTGCAGGCTGCCTTTTACCCAAGCTGCGAATCCTCCATTGTTGCTCTACGCGATACTCGATGTCCTCGCTTATTCTCGACCTCGTCCAGATCCTTGCCCGCGATTCCCGATTCTGGTCCTATCCTGCTCCGGTCCCGATCCTAGCCCTTGGCCGTCGTCTCCCTGCATTCTCGATATTGTACCTTCGTAGTCGATAATGCATTCTTGTATCCGCATCCTGCCCCGGCCGTCTATTCCTAGCATTCCGGCTCCTTGTTACGTCAAAGCTCAGCCCCGATGTGTTATCCCAATCCTCCGTCTTGGTCGCCTCTATCTCACACTCTCGATACGTCCTCCGGTCAATGCATCCTCATATCCGTGTCCTTGTTTAAACCTCAACGTCCACTCGTTCCCGATATTGTATCGGCGTTGATAATACATCCTTGTCCTGGCGTCCCCGTCCTCGCACCGGTCCACCCTGTTTTACCTTCGGCTCCTCGTGGCTGGCTGTGTTATCTGTACCTAGTACCTCACCTTCGTTGTTCTTGTCCTCGGCCTCATGCTTTCGTCCTTACGTCCTCAGCCTCAGGTCCCCCGTCCCCTGGCTGTCTCAACTCCGCATTGCCCTCGGTACTTCGTCTATTCCTCCTGCCGTCACCAATGCCTCTTGTACTTCTATGTTTAATCAATTCCTAGTTCTCCGGCTTAGCCTGCGCTATTCACTAATCGTCGATTTATACCTACGTTATCTCGGACAAGTCCTAAGGCGCGCGGCGCAACCTACTCTTGGTCTTCGACCCCTTTTGCCTCTTCGGACCTCTTCGGGCCTCCACGCGCCTCCAAGGGAGCCTCTCCCGCACCTGTATCTGGTCCCTTGCTTCAGTTCTCGATATCCTCATTCTTCCGACCCAACTCGGCTTATTCTATCTCGTCTCCGGCGCTATTATTATCCATCTCATGCGTGTTCTATACCCAGTGTACAGCATTTGCAGCCCAACCTGCTTCTTCGTTCCTGTCCTTGCATCCCCGGCCCTCGATCTCAGCTTCCGTCTCAGTTCTCAGTTCCGCAGTCGCAACCGGTTGCTTCCCTGAAGATCCCAGCTGCTACCCCGAAGACCCCGGTCGCTTCTCCTAAGACCCCAGTCGCTCTCCCGAAGGTTCCGTCGCTTCTCCGAAGTCCTCGGAGCAAGGCCCCGGAGCTAAAACCTTCTCGGAGAGGGATGTACGCTGCCACACTGTTACGTCAAGCTTACCTACGTCGTCATTCTGTCCTCGGTTCTTCGTCCCTCGATTCCCCGATACCCTGTTTCAGTCCTCTGGTCCTAGTCTGCAGCGCTCGCTATGCGTGTGAGGCTGTTAAGTCAACTCTCGTCCTCGTTCTTGTCGGCTCTAGTCCTCGTTCTAGTTCTCGTCCTCAACTCCGTCTTCGGTCCTCTCCCTACGGTCCCGTCCTCAGACCCGCCCATAGTTCTCAACTCCGTTTCCGATCCTCTCCTAAGGGTCTCCGCCCCCCGACCTGGCCCATAGATCTCAACCCCATCCTTGATCCTGTCGTTCTCTCAACCGGTCTTCGCCCTCAGATCGGCCTATGTTCATTGACTTGCTGGTCCCGCCCTCAGACCCGTTTTGCTCCTCCGATCTTGTCCATAGCGCTCGCCATGTGTGTGGGGCTGTTTTAGTTCCCGATTTTCAAACCTATCAGATCCTAGTCGGCAGTGCACATGTGCAATACTGCCAGCGACACTCTCCAAAGCCTTTCGGCTTCGGTTTGCTGGTCCCTAGGTGCCCTAGCGTACTCCGAAGGAGGGTTGGTACCGCTCCCCTACCAATCGTCCACGTTCCTGCAGCCTGCTGCAGGTAACGAATTCAGTTTGCGATTCTTCTTCGATCCTCAATCCTTGCTTACAGCACTCGCCACACGTGGATCTGTCCTGGTTCCTCGATTTTTAGTATCTTGGTCCTCGTTTCTCATTCTCAGCGCTCGCCATGTGTGCGGGGCTGCTTTCGAAAGAGCTGTGCATATCTCACCATGCAATCCAAGTATGCTGAAGTGCCTCTACTACAGCTATCCATGTTCCATGTTTCTTGATCCTTGTTCCCAATCCTTGTTCCCAATCCACGTTTCCCAATCCACGTTTCTCGACCCTCGTTCCTGATCCTCGTCCTTGTTCCAGCGCTCGCCATGCAAGCGGGGCTGTTTTCGTTCCAGCTGTGCATTTCTCACCATGCAATCCAAGTACGCCGCAGCGCCTCTACTACAGCTACCGCTGTACCTAGTTTTTCGATCCTCGATTCTTGGTCCTTGTTTTTGTCCCAGCGCTCGCCATGTGTGCGGGGCTGCCTTCGCTTTAGCTGTGTATATCACACCATGCAGTCTTTGTTCTAGGCCTTCGGCCTTTGTCCTCCGGCCTTCGGTCCACGTCTTTCAGCCCTCGGTCTTGGATCTTCACCTTTTGTCGATATCTCTCGTCCTCATGCTCTCGTCTTCGCACCCCGTTCTCGGCCCCGACCCCATTCTCGCATCCTCGCCGCCACTTGATATTCGTGTTCCTCCGAAGCTAGCTGTGCTTCTCATACGTTGCAATCAAAGCATGCCGCTATGCCTCTGCTTCGGCTAGCCACGTCATCTGTAACGGTTCAGTTGAGTACAACACCTGCGCCTTCGGTCTCGCAATTCCCATCTTAGTCCTCGTTCCGCGTTTTCATTTTTGTTCCCACTTCTCAGCGTCTCACGACCTCATCCTCGCGTTTCCGTCTCGCGTCTCTATTCTTTGATCTCGTTCCCGTGTTCTCGTTATCGCGCTCTTGTCCCCAGCTGGTCCTCGTCCTCGCGTAGCGGCGTCCACGTCCTCAGCCCTGTCTTCATGTTCCCGCCTTTGAGTTCTCGGTCCGGTTTTTGCGCCTCTCGTCTCTCGTCTTCGCGCTATTGTCTCCGTTCTTGTCCTTGCGTTATTGTTTCTGCACTCCCTCCGTCTCGATTACTTTCCCATGTCCTTGCGTCTTCCTCTTCGTTCCCGTCTTCAATCTAGCTCGCGCGCCCTCGTCCTCAGCGCAGGACTCGGAGCTAGAACCTTCTCGGGGAGGGAGGTACCGCCAAGGACATGACTTTGGAATCAGATAAGATCCTCGCTCCTCGTCTCATTCTTCGTCTCGATCTCCGCTCTGTTCTCGTATTGATCTCCGCCTTCGTCTTGATACCCCCGTCTCGGTCCTCGGCCTATTTGGCGTACCTCCCGGTTCAATCCCTGGTCTCCTCAGCGCAAGGCCCCAGAGCTAGCACCCTCCCGGAGCACCTTGTTTTAGTCCTTGGTTTCAAATCTCGTCCTTGCCGTCGCCCTCGGACTCAATTATTGTTTTCAGAATACATCGTCCTAGTTCTCGATGATCTCAGTTCTTGTTATTGTCCTACGTTCCTACATTGTCTATATGTTTCCTATGGCCTCGCTATCGTCCATGCAGCCTCGGCATGCCCCATACGACTGTGTTATGGGCCACACATTCTTCCCATGCCCCCGCGCGACTCCAATGTGGACCAAGTTACAACCGGTCGCTACTTGGCCCAGGAAAGCCTTCGTCTCCTTCCTCGTTTTGACCTTCATCTGGATCCCCGCAGTCGTCTTGATACTCTCGTCTTGGCCTTCGCCTCCGCTTGCCTCCAGCGCTTCCGCTCCCGTCTCAACCCGCCGCTAAGACCTGGTCCTCGGCGTAGTCCTCGGCCCCCTCGGCGTAGCACTCGGCCTACTCGGCGTATCCCTTGGCTTAATCCTCGGTCTTCTCGGAGCATCTCGTCCTTGTCCTCATCCTCCGCCTCAGCCCCGCCTCTGTCGTTGCCTCCGTTTGCCTAAAGAGCTCCCGGCTCGCCGCCGCCGCTAAGATCTATCCTCCGGCTCCCTCAGCGCACCGCCCGGACGTTGCGGAAGCTGTCGCTGAGCCTCGTCTGCGTCTCCCGGACTCCCCGGAACGGAACTCAGAGCTAGGACCTTCTCGGGGAGGGATGTACTGTCATGAACGGAGTTCTAGTAGTTACATTAGTTAGGTTAGGTTTCTTAGGGACTGCTTTTAAACCCCCGAGAATCTTCATGTACCTTAGCTTACAACAATTGTCAACCATGTACCTTCTGTTCTAGCTCTGGCGTGTTCCTCCTTGCTCTGCCTTGTTCCCCGAGCACTCCGGAGTTACCTTTGAACTCGTTCCATAACAGTCTGCTAGAAGAGATGAAGAAAGAAGGGAAGCTGCGAGAAAGTTGCACAACACACAAGTAACATCTAATGATCGATCTGATAAGATTCGGACATGGAATTTCAATCAGGTAGCTTATACGAGGGAAGTGACTGACTTAGAATCGTGTCACCGACCATCGAGGATTCAAATTCAATGATCTTAAGGGCTGTATGGAAGGAGATTCTTTAGAGGAACTCATGAGCGGTGTTGAGAAGGTGCTGGAGCAGCTGGAGCTGGAAGAAGCAATCGCAATGGAGACCTAATGGGAGGATATATGACAACCTAGTAGATAATGTGAGCAGGAGATTCCTCACGTTCTAGGCATATGTCTCCATTGCACAATCTTAATAATGAGTGATAATCGCAGATGTACATGGGACAGGCGAGTTATTTCTGTCTGCCGATCAACGACGGCCTCAAATCGGCTACATCGTTCAACGCAATATTCCTATTTCCTCGTGGACCCGTTCCTGGAACCCAGATGAGGGTTATGTTATATGTTCCCTAGTTCTAGTTTTACCCGATAAGGAAATAGAACTCATATCTGACTGACACACCCCTTGCGGGGATCGCCGCCCGTTGGAAATTTTCCGAGTGACTAAGCAGTAGAAAATTCTTCGAGCAAACCAGCGCGCTCGATTTTTTTTGAGCTTTTGCGGAACTGTGATTTGCTTAATCTTCGGGAAACAGTCTCCAGGAACACTCTCTTTCGCCACAGACTTCACACTGTGTCCTCGATATTCCCTAGCTGCATCAACGACCGATCCATCCTTTGTAACGCACGGCCTTTCTTCTTAGACGGTGAGACCTCCTTATCTTATCTTGTGTCCCTTTTGAGCTGGGCGCGCGGTGTGGCCGAGGCCCGAGCTGGTTAATGATGAATGCTTTTTTAGATGTTAGACTACTGATTATCTGCTCTTAAATGGGTGGAAGTTGATGTCAATCTATGCTCTTTCTGAGTTTACTGATTTCTGCGATTTTTGCAGTGTTGGCATGCGTATGGAGCTGATTTGTAGATGTGTGGGATTCTCGGATTATTGTTGAATGACCCCAAGGCTCAGGCATGTTCTGATCTGTTTGAGGGGCTGGGATATCTACAGCACAGGGGACAGGTATTTACTATTATGGATCAATGTATTTACAACAGGATGCTTGTGGAATAGTAACCTGTGGGCCCAAGGGACGGTTCTACCCTTGTAAAGGAAACGGAATGGTGCGGGATGTCTTCGCACAAGGCTCGATTGCCTCTCTGCACGGTAACATGGGCATTGGTCATTGTATATCTCCCTGAAATGGCGCTTATCGCAGTACGATATCCCACAGCAGGGAGCTCTGCAAATTCAGAAGCCCAACCATTCTACGTCAACTCACCCTACGGAATCGTTTTTGCTCACGTACATCCCTCGCCTTTTCTAACTAATTTCAAGAATGGAAATCTTATCAACGCCCCTGATCTGAAACGGTTCCTCGATGAAGATGTCCATCGCCATATTAATACAGACTCCGACTCCGAGCTGTTACTCAATGTTTTCGCGGCATCACTACAGAATACTGGGAAGGTCCGCGTCAACGCAGAGGATATATTTAAAAGTCTCGAAGAAGTTTACGAGAAAGTTGAAGGCGCATATGCCTGTGTGGCTATGTTGGCAGGATTCGGAATCATTGGTTTTAGAGATCCCTATGGAATCCGACCTATCCTACTCGGCAAAAACGACAAGAACGATTACATGATTGCAAGTGAAAGTGTTGTCCTGGAATGTTTAGGATATAAGAACCCATATAATCTTAAGCCAGGTACTTAATCTTCCTTGGTCAAGCTTATATGTAGGTGAGGCTGTGATCATTGAAAAAGGAAAGCCACCGCAATTCCGTCAAGTTGCAAAACAACGGGCCTATGCGCCTGATCTATTTGAGTATGTATACTTTGCAAGGCCGGATAGTTTTCTCGATGGGATCAGTGTGTACCGTTCTCGATTAGATATGGGCCGGTATCTCGCTGACAGCGTCCAGAAGGCCTTGGCACCTGCGAGTGTCCGAGATCTCATTGACGTTGTTATTCCCGTTCCTGATACGAGTCGAGAATCGGCTCTCGAGCTAGCAATTGCATTACAACTGAAATACCGGGAAGGGTTTGTCAAGAATCGGTATGTTGGAAGGACATTCATTATGCCCGGACAACAAGATCGGTAATTTCACTGTGGTATGTATATCTTACTGTTTAGCCAAAAGAACGTGCGGAGAAAACTCAATGCAATGGAACTGGAGTTCAAAGGCAAAAGCGTCCTTATCGTCGACGATTCGATAGTACGAGGAACAACTTCCCGGGAAATCGTGCAAATGGCCCGCGAGAAAGGAGCCACGAAAGTCTACTTCGCATCCTGCGCCCCAGCGATACGATACCCACATATCCATGGCATCGACCTTGCCGACGCAAAAGAATTGGTAGCACACGGTCGAACTCCCGAAGAGGTAGCCAAAGAAATCGGTGCCGACAAAGTCATCTACCAAACCCTCGAAGACCTCAAGAAATGTGTCGGGGGCTTCAATCCCGAGATCACCGACTTTGAAGCGGGGGTTTTCACGGGAGAGTACGTAACGGGATGTCCGCCCCATTACCTGGAACATCTAGAAAAATTGAGAGGCGTGAATGCTAGGACAAAGGAGCTGGAGAAGAAGAAGACGTTGGAGGCTATGAAGATTAACGGTATTGGGATTGATGATCATGAGGTTGCGAATGGCATTGATGAAGAGCATATTCAACATAAGGCTGCGGAGGACATCAGTTTGATCAATGCGGCGAAGCAAGTCGGCGCGCGTGTGTAAATATCGAAACAATCATTGAGCAGGGCGTTTTTGGATTTTCCGAGTGTAATAGTTGTTAATACAACGTTCAAAAGACACTCTAGATCCTCAGAGGAGATTGTGCATACTGGAAACTGTGAATCTGCATTCATTTCGTTAAAGACGGAATTTTCATGAAGCGGAACATGATAGCATTAATGATATGAACAATGTATGCCTTATCTGGATTGCAATAACAAGGAAGAAATAGATTTGCGCGTCCCTTATCGTCCGTACCTATTGTTAGCAGATCTTGGCGGAGGAACAAACTTGTTGAATTCCCACTCACGATTATCCAAAGGACATACTTGCCGAGTCTTCAACCATCTGGAGATACAGTGAAAATGAAATGCGTGCTAGACATCAGCAAGACTTTCCGAAGCCAGGGCGTACATTACAGATCCCCCAAGCAACAGTGCACTCATCACTGGTTGCGCTCGCTTGATTTGCCTGACATTCTATGCCTATCGATTAGAGCAAAGACTTGCAGGCCATACATAGATCCATGATGTGGTTTCGACAGATGGCGCAATTGTCAACTACGATATCTACGAATGAGTCTGAGGACGTGGGGCGGATATGTACCCCATGCCCACAATGCGACCGCGTTCCACTGAATAGCGTTAGTCAACTCGAACAAAGGGCGGCTACCTTTTTGACTTCAAAGCGAGGTTTCTCTTTGCCTGTGCCAGATGTTTTTACGGCGGTGGTAGCGGGTGGGTCAACTTCCATGGGTGTGGACATGATGCTGGTGTCGCGAATATGTTGCGAGGAACCTGCGAGGTGGTGTCCTTTGACGAGCTGACAAAAGGGCCGTCGGACAGGGGCTGTCCAGTCGAAAATGAGTCAAGTTTGAGAAAAATCAAATTTCAGACTTTCTCCTGAGCACCGTAAACAAATTCGTACACAGCTCCCAACGTTGCCGTCAAGCTCAAACATGGCAACTTCAAATTCAGAGCCTATATTCACCACGTTTCTTGACTTTCCTGAAGAGGAAGAGAGGATCATCCAATTCTGGAGAGACTGCGATGCATTTCAGAAATCATACGAAATCTCTGTACAGGAAGGACGCAAGCCGTATGTCTTCTACGATGGACCACCATTTGCTACTGTATGTGCTCCTACTCTCTCAGCCTGAAGTTGTAGGGTCTTCCTCATTATGGACACATTCTCGCATCGACCATCAAGGTCAGGCTCTTTTGGTAGCGTTGAGATTGACTTTGGTAGGATACGGTGACTCGATTTGCACACGTCACGGGCCACGCAGTAGAGCGACGATTCGGTTGGGATACCCACGGACTTCCAGTTGAACACGAGATTGATCAAAGACTGGGTATTACGGGCAAGGACGATGTTATGAAGATGGGCATTGCTAAGTACAATGCTGAATGTCGATCTATTGTGATGCGATATGCCGGAGAGTGGAAAAAAACTATTGAGAGAATGGGACGATGGATTGACTTCGAGAACGATTACAAGACATTATATCCGTCGTTCATGGAATCGGTCTGGTGGGTGTTCAAGCAGCTATTTGAGAAAGATCTCGTATACCGTGGCTTCAAAGTCATGCCCTATTCAACAGGTTGCACAACTCCGTTGAGCAACTTTGAAGCAGGCCAGAACTACAAGGACGTTACTGATCCATCTAGTATGTATCTAATATGTTTATTGCTGATTATCGCAGTTGTTGTATCATTTCCATTGAAGAACGACCCGGAAACCAGTCTCCTTGCCTGGACGACTACCCCATGGACACTCCCCTCAAACGTGACTGTCTGCGTCAACCCCAACTACAAGTACGTCAAAATCCATGATCTCGAACGGAAACACAATTTCATCCTCCTGGAAAAGAGATTGGTCATGCTCTACAAAGATCCCAAGAAGGCCTTGAACAAGGAATACAAGGTTCTAGCGAGTTATATCGGTAAAGAAATGGAAGGCTGGGAATACGAACCTTTGTTCGATTACTTCCGATCTACTTTCGATAACGTTGGATACAAAGTCTTAGTCGATACTTACGTCACCGATGAGGATGGTACCGGTATCGTTCACCAGGCTCCGGCGTTTGGTGAAGAAGATTACAAGGTAGTAAGACGGTACGAGGTTATCACTGAAGATCGTCCTCCTCCATGTCCCGTGGATGAAAGAGGTTTTTACACTGCCGAGGTCAAGGATTTCGTTGGACAGTACGTCAAAGTAGAACCCAGTCTTTAATCCTCTGATCATTAGGACGCCGATAAACCTATTCAGAAAGTGTTGAAACATAATGGCCGCTTGATCATCCAGTCCCAGTTCACCCATTCATATCCTTTCTGTTGGCGGTATTGGAACTTAGCTAGCATTGCTGACTTTAGATCCGACACTCCTTTACTCTATCGTATTGTACCTGCGTGGTTTGTGAGAGTTGCGGACCACGTTGATAAAATGCTTGCTGCCGTCGCAGAAACAAAATGGTTCGTGCCCCGATTCAATAGTGCTGACCCACAGGGTACCTACTTTCGTACAGGAGAAGCGGTTTGCAAACTGGATCGGCAATGCACAGGACTGGAATATCTCCAGAAACAGATACTGGGGCACTCCACTCCCGCTGTGGGTCAGCGATGATTTCTCCGAGGTTCACACTCATTAAACCTATGTCTGACCTGTCAGATTGTGTGTATTGGTTCTATTGCCGAGCTAGAAGAGCTTTCCGGAGTCAAAGGAATAACTGATCTTCACCGCGACAGTATTGACCATATCACTATTCCCTCCAAAAAGGGCAACGGAACGCTAAAGAGGATCGAAGAGGTCTTTGATTGTTGGTTCGAGTCCGGAAGGTATTAAACTATTTCTTCCTCCGTTCTGATGTCATAGTATGCCATACGCATCCAAACACTACCCCTTCGAAAACAAAGAGAAATTCGAAACCGAGTTTCCAGCTCAATTTATTGCAGAAGGATTAGATCAGACTCGTGGGTGGTTCTATACGCTGCTCATCCTGGGTGTCCATCTCTTTGGAAAAGCCCCCTTCGAAAATGTTATCGTCAATGGAATTGTTCTCGCGGAAGACGGCAAGAAGATGTCAAAACGGCTTAAGAACTACCCCGAACCTGACCTTCTTCTTAAGAAATATGGTGCAGACGCCGTGCGTCTTTACATGATCAATTCCCCAGTAGTAAGGGCAGAGACATTGAAATTCAAGGAAGACGGAGTACGGGAGATAGTCTCTAGTGTTCTTATCCCGTGGAAAAACAGTTTCATCTTCTTTGAGCAACAAACGGCATTGTTGAAGAAGAATGGACATGGAACATTTGTGTTCAATCCGGACCACCCTGCTAGCACGAATTCGTTGGATAACTGGATCATGGCAAGCGCACAGAGTCTCATTTTATTTGTTAAAAAGGAGATGAAGGGTATCTGGACTAACTGAAGTTGTGCTGATGTTAGAATATCGATTGTATACTGTTGTACCAAGACTTTTACAATTTTTGGATGGTCTTACAAATCTTTATATCCGCTTAAACCGACCACGTCTAAAGGTATTTGTCTCGCAAATCCTTATTTACATTATAGGGAGCATTCGGAAAGGAGGACACTCTTACGGCCCTCAACACCCTTTTTGATGTACTTTACACTTTTGTGCGAACAATGGTATTTTCCTTAACTGTTTCACCGCTAACTCCCAGTCGTCTTTCGCGCCATTCATGTCTGAGAGTATTTACATGCGGTTGAAGCCTTTCTTACCGCCCTCACTCTTGGAGGGGCACACTGAATCTGTTCATTTCCTTCTCTTCCCCGAAGTCAAGGAGAAATTCTTCGATGAAGCAATCCAGCGAAAAGTCCGTCGTATGACTACTGTTCTCGACCTGACTCGTTACCTCCGGGAATCAAGATCTCTCAACTTCAAGGTAGACCAATACATCACCCGATCTAACGAAGTAGGTGCCATTACGAGAAATAGTCGTCGTCCATAAAGACCAACAATACTTGGACGATATCAAGGACTTCGAACACTATATCATGGAAGAATTGAGAGTTCGGAACGTTTCTCTCAGTACCGACGAAGATGGACATGGCGTTGTATATAAAGTCAAAGCAGACTGGCCTGTTCTCGGGAAGAAATTGAGAAAGGACATGGGCAAAGTCAAGAATGGACTCGCTGCTGTCTCGAGCGCGGAAGTTAAGAAATACATTGAAACCAAATCCATCGTCGTTGGAGGAATTACTCTTGGGGAAGAAGATCTGCAGGTACGTCTTTCCATAGAAGCTTTGCATTCTAACAGGTTTTTAGGTGAGCCGAGATATCGACCCTGAACATACCAGCCACTACATTGCAAATCACAACAACGATGTTCTTGTCCTGCTTGATCCGACTGTCACAAGTGAGGCTCAAACCGAATCCATTGCTCGAGAATGTGTGAATCGTGTCCAAAAATTGCGAAAGAAGGCTGGATTACAGGCTACAGATGATATCAGGATGGAATTCAAGCTTTTGAGCGAGGATACTGCTGGACTGCAAGCGGCGGTTCTTGCACATGAGGATATGATTGTAGAAAAGGTTAGAGGAAGACTTGTGCCTGCTCAGAGTGATGATCCGAAGGATCTTATTTTCGAGGAGGAACAGACTGTCGCGGATGTTCGTTTCCTTCTGCGTTTATTGAAACTTTAGGTAGATGTCATGTTTTCTTTTAGAAGGGTATTTGTGAGCATGAAGTAGTTTTTGCATGTAATAGGAGAGAAATGGAGTTATGTTTCGATGATGTATTTCTACAGTTTGTTGCTTTAGGATACTTTTTCGGGGACAAATCGTGACAACAGAGAGGGCCGTTCAGTAAGGATAAATGATTTCCACCGTAACGTAATAGAGGTATGTCTAACAATGCTAACCTATTCCGGTTTATAAGTCCAAGATATCTACCAGCCAAATCCTTCTCCAAACATGGCAACTCCATATGCACCTGTACCTTTATCCGTGCCTCTCTCATCACTCAACTCGGCGACAAGAGTCCTCGTTTTCGCCATCAAACCTTGCGGACCACAAACAGCCACCGCCGTTTCTCCTCTTGCCATACACAAGTTTCTGTCGAGTATTGTTCTGAGATCAGGTCGTCCAGACATCACCGTGACAGGGCTTTCTTCCGCCCCATTGCCGCAGGAACACTGACAAAGCCCAACAGATGATGTATCGCTGACCACCGAGATAGAATCCTTGCGATCATGTTCTTGAATCTGCTTTTCGAAAACCACGATG
>Ga0302325_10007696_pt1 | contig 23816 bp, 20 predicted proteins | sample Palsa_T0_2_FD_201948 | JGI IMG/M metagenome (GOLD analysis project Ga0302325, IMG submission 201948) | Peat permafrost microbial communities from Stordalen Mire near Abisko, Sweden - Palsa_T0_2 | ecosystem: Environmental > Terrestrial > Soil > Palsa > Peat permafrost | place: Sweden: Abisko... | reverse complement strand
TCGGGCGGGGCCCCGTTCGGCCGCGACGTGCTGCGGGTCAGCGTGGTCCGGTTCCCGCGCATCAGCAACTTCACCGACGTCGACGCGCTCGCCGCCGAGCCGGGCGTGCTGGTCCGGCTGGCCCGCGCGCCCGCCGAGCTGGCCGACGCCGACCTGGTCGTGCTGCCCGGCACCCGGGCGACCGTAACGGACCTGGCCTGGCTGCGCGAGCGCGGGCTCGCCGCCGCCATCGCCGAGCGGGCGCAGGCGGGCCGGCCGGTGCTCGGCATCTGCGGCGGGTACCAGATGCTGGCCGGGCAGATCGAGGACCGGGTCGAGTCCCGAGCGGGCCAGGTCGCCGGGCTGGGGCTGCTCCCGGCCCAGGTGGAGTTCGGCCCGGAAAAGCGCCTGGGCCGTCCCGTGGGCACGGCGCTCGGCCAGCCGGTCGCCGGGTACGAGATCCATCACGGCCTCGTCCGGCTCACCGCTCCGGCCGAGCGCTTCCTGGACGGCTGCCGGGCCGGGCCGGGCGGCGCGGTGTGGGGCACGAGCTGGCACGGCACGCTGGAGAACGACGGCTTCCGCCGGGCGTTCCTGACCGAGGTGGCGCGCCTGGCGGGCCGGGACTTCACGCCCGCGCCGGGCACCGATTTCGCGCAGCTGCGTGAGGCGCGGCTCGACGTGCTCGGCGACCTGGTCGCGGACCACCTCGACACGCCCGCGCTCGCCCGGCTGATCACCGGCGGAGCGCCGCGTGATCTCCCCGTCCTGCCCCCGGCCGGTTTGCCGCAGTAAGCCGGGCCGCGTGCCCTGCCGGTCCTGCCCGGGCCGGTTTGCCGCAGTAAGCCGAACGAAAGGGAGCAGACGTTGGACGAACCGGGCAAGCCCGAGATAACGGGAGTGGCCGAGGACCCGGTGTGGCTCGCGTCCCGCCCGGTGCTTATCTTCGACCTGGGCGGTGTCGTCCTGGACTGGAACCCGCGGTACCTGTTCCGCCAGCTAATCCCCGACGACGAGACGCGCGAGTGGTTCCTGACCGAGGTGTGCAGCCCGGCCTGGAACCTGCAGATGGACTCGGGCCAGCCGTCCGCCGCCGCGGTCGCGGAGCTGTCCGCGCGCTACCCGGAGCAGGCCGCGCTGATCAGCGCCTACTGGGACCGGTGGCTGGAAATGCTCGGCGGCGCCGTCCCCGGCATGAGTGAGCTCGTCACCGAGCTGTCCGACGCGGGCCGGGAGCTTTACGCGATCTCCAATTTCAACGGCGAGGTATGGCCGGCCACGCTGGCGGCCTATCCCTTGCTGTGCCGCTTCAAGGACGTCGTCATCTCCAGCTTTGTCGGCGTGTGCAAGCCCGATCCGCGGATCTTCGAGCTGGCGCTGCGGCGGTTCGGCGTCGCGGCGGAGGACTGCCTGTTCATCGACGACGTCGCGGCGAACGTGGCGGGCGCCAGGGCAGCGGGGATCGCCGCCGTCCAGTTCACCTCGGCCGCTGCGCTCCGGGAGCTGCTGTCGGCCGCCGAGCCGACCCGCTGATTGCGCCGCGGACTGATGGCGTCGCTGTGCCTGTGCGGCTGCTGACGCAGGGTGCCGGGCCGGCCGACGGCGGGATCGGCTCTCCCCTACCATGGGCGGCAGCGCTGCCGGGCCGCACTGGGCACGGCGGCCGCGCGCGCCTTCGTCCTACCCATTCCGGAGCTCTTGAGGTGGGTTTAATCATGCCTGAGAAAGTCCTCTACACCGCCGAAGCCATCTCGACCGGCGACGGCCGGAACGGCCACGTCACCTCGGCCGACGGCCGGATCGACCTCGACCTCGCCCTGCCACCGGAGATGGGCGGCTCGGGCGACGGGGCCAACCCCGAGGAGCTGTTCGCCGCCGGGTACGCTGCCTGCTACCACAGCGCGCTGCGCGCGATCGCCCGCCGGACGGGCGTCGACGTGGACGGCTCCACCGTCAGGGCGTACATCGGCATCGGCCCCGAAGGTGACGCCTTCGACCTCGTGGCCACGCTGGAGATCTACCTGCCGAACGCCAGCCCCGAGCAGGCCCGCGAGGCCGCCGACGCGGCCCACCAGGTCTGCCCGTACTCGCGGGCGACGCGCGGCAACATCAGCGTCGAGCTGCGGCTCACTGGCCCGGCCGCTACCACCGAGCAGCCTGCCTGACCGTGACCGGCCCGGCCAAGGTGCCCGGCGCGCCGGACCAGCTCCGGGACCGGCTCGCGGCGGCCCGGCTCTACCTGTGCACGGACGCCCGGGAGCGGCAGGGTGATCTCCCGGCCTTCCTGGACGCTGTGCTCGGTGCCGGGGTGGACGTCGTCCAGTTGCGGCAGAAGGGCCTGGAGGCCGCGCAGGAGCTCGCGTTCCTGGAGGTGTTCCGGGAGAAGGCTGCCCGGCACGGGGCGCTGTTCGCCGTCAACGACCGGGCGGACCTGGCCTACGCCGCGGGCGCGGACATCCTGCACCTCGGCCAGGACGATCTCCCGGTCGCGGTGGCCCGGGCCATTGTCGGCCCGGGCCCGCTGATCGGGCGGTCGTCACACGCCGAGCTGGAGACAGCGGCCGAGGCCTCCGCGCCGGGCGTGGACTACTTCTGCACCGGCCCGGTCTGGCCGACTCCGACCAAGCCGGGCCGTCCCGCGCCCGGCCTGCCGCTGGTACGGTACGCGGCCGCGCTGGACACCCGGCGTCCCTGGTTCGCGATCGGCGGCATCACACTGGGCAACCTAAACCAGGTGCTGGAGGCCGGGGCCCGGCGCGTGGTGGTGGTCCGCGCGCTCACCGACGCGCCCGACCCAGCCGCGGCCACGGCGGCGTTCGCTGCCCGCCTGCCCCGCGTCCCGTGACCGGCCCGGCTGCCCCGCGTCCCGTGACCGGCCCGCTGCGCCGGGCGTCCCTGGCCGTTCGCGGGGTCCAGCGGTTACCCTGAGGCATGCCTCCGCGCCCGCGAAGCCCTATTGCGCCCGCCGGTACTCCGTCCCGTCCGGCCCGGCACGCCGCCGCCATCCGGGACCTGATCGCGGCCGGCGGTGAGTCCTTCTCGTTCGAGTTCATGCCGCCGAAGAGCGACGCCGAGGAGCAGCAGCTTTGGCGGGCGATCCGGCAGCTCGAGCCGCTGCGGCCGACGTTCGTCTCGGTCACCTACGGTGCGGGCGGCTCGACCCGGGACCGCACGGTCCGGGTGACTGGGCGGATCGCCGAGGAGACCACGCTCACCCCAGTGGGGCACCTCACCGCGGTGAACCATTCGGTCGCCGAGCTCCGGAACGTCATCGGCTCCTACGCGGCGGTCGGCGTGCGGAACATGCTGGCCCTGCGCGGGGACCCGCCGGGCGACCCGAACGCGGAGTGGACGGCGCACCCGGAGGGCCTGGCGCACGCCGACGACCTGGTCCGGCTCATCCGGTCGGCCGGTGACTTCTGCGTCGGCGTCGCTGCCTTCCCGGAGAAGCACCCGCGCTCGGCCGACCTGGACTCCGACGTCGAGTACTTCGTCCGCAAGTGCCGGGCCGGGGCGGACTTCGCCATCACCCAGATGTTCTTCTACCCCGAGGACTACCTGCGGCTCCGTGACCGGGTGGCCGCGTACGGCTGTGCCGTGCCGATCATCCCCGGCATCATGCCGATCACCAGCGTGCGGGTCGTCGACCGCGCGGAGGAGCTGGGCGGCACCCGTATCCCGCCGGAGCTGTCCGAGCGGCTGCACGCCGTCGCCGACAACCGCGCCGCCGTCCGCGAGATCGGCGTGGGCTACGCGGCATCGATGTGCGAGCGGCTGCTCGCCGAGGGGGTGCCCGGCCTGCACTTCTACACTCTGAACTGGTCGCGGGCCACGCGGGAGATCTACCAGCGGCTCGGCCTCGCCGAGCGGGCGGCCAGGATGCGCGCCGCCCACGCCGTAGCCGGCTAGGAGCCCCGGCCGCCACGCTGTAGCCGGCTAGGAGCCCCCGGCCCCACGCTGTAGCCTGCTAGGAGCCGGGCCCGGCCACGCCGTAGCCGACTAGGCGCGGGCCCGGCCGCAGTGGTAGCTCGGCGCCCATCACTGCGTACGGCGGGTCCCCGCCGGAGAACCGGAACGTCGTCAGCAGGTCGACGAAGCCTGCGCTGCGGTAGAGGTGCCGGGCCGGCGACTCGGAGTCATGCGTAGACAGCAGCGCGCAGGGCTCCTCCAGGTCGGCGGTCAGCCGGTACAGCAGGCTCCGGCCGAGCCCCTGGTGCTGGTAGGCCGGGGCCACGTGCAGCTCGGCGACCTCGAACGAGTCGGTCAGCCAGTGCTGGGCCTCGGCGGCGCCGACCGAAGCGGACAGCGCAAAGTTCACCACGTCGTGCCACCACTGCCCGGGCTCACCGTGGAAGCCGTAGGTGAAGGCGACCGGCTGCCCGTCAGCATCGAGCACGGCGAGCGCTCGGAAGCCGGGATTGGTGGCGTGCCGGGCCATGATCGCGCGCCGCCCCGCCAGCTGCGAGGCCGCCGGCTTCATGGCCGCCGTGTAAACGGCCAACATCGTGTCGACGGCCACCACAAAGCGCGCGGCCCCCAGTTCCGTCAACGTCGTGGCCGGACCCATTCTGATGAGGATACGGGACGCGCCCGTCACCCCGACCGGCACCTAAAGTCTCTAAAACCCGTCTAAATTATTGACATCGCGTTTGCCTCAGTGTTTTGCTCGCGGTGACGGCCAGGGGCGCCTACGGAACCGGGCGCGCGGCCCCGCAGAGGGGAGACCCATGTCCACCAGTGCACCGGCCATCGACATCCGGCGCATCGCGGGCCACATCGGTGCGGAGGTCACCGGCGTTCGTATCACCGCGGACCTGCCGGGCGATGTGTTCAGCAGCGTCCGGCACGCCCTGGGCGAGCACAAGGTGATCTTCTTCCGCGGTCAGCATCACCTGACCGACGCGGAACAGGCGGGCTTCGGCCGCCTGTTCGGCGAGCTGACCGCGGCGCACCCGACCGTCCCGGGGGCCGCGGGGGAGCCTCACGTCCTGGAACTGGACGCGCAGGCCGGCGGGGGCAAGGCCAACGCCTGGCACACCGACGTCACGTTCGTCGACCGGCCGCCCGCGGTCTCCATCCTGCGGGCCGTGACGCTCCCGCCCTACGGCGGCGACACCTGCTGGGCCAACACCGCGACCGCGTACCAGAGCCTCTCCCCGGAGCTGCGGACCCTGGCCGAGAGCCTCCGGGCGCTGCACACGAACGAATACGACTACGCCGAGCAGTCCGGCGGCGGCGTAGGCGGTAGGTCGGCCCGGGACGAGCAGCATCACCGCGAGGTGTTCCTGTCCACGATCTTCCAGACCGAGCACCCGGTGGTCCGCGTCCACCCCGAGACGGGGGAGCGCACGCTGGTGCTCGGCCAGTTCGTCAAGCGCATCCTGGGCGTGTCCCCATCGGACTCCCGCTACCTGTTCGAGCTGTTCCAGCGGCACGTCACGCGGCTGGAGAACACCGTCCGCTGGCGCTGGGCCCCCGGCGACCTGGCCATCTGGGACAACCGCGCGACCCAGCATTACGCCATCGACGACTACGGCGACCTGCCCCGCCGGATGCACCGCATCACGGTCGCCGGCGATATCCCGGTCGGCGTCGACGGTCGCCGCAGCACTGCCCTGCGCGGCGAATCCGCCTCCTACGTCACTGCCTGACCCCGGGCTGCCCCGGGCCAGGGCCGCCCCTTGCCGTTACGGGGAGCGTACTCAGTGCTATTCGCTGAAAACGCTCCCCGTAACCGCAGGACATCGCCCTGCCGGGCGCAGAGTCGGGCGGACCGGCCTAAGCGGGGGAAGAGAGGGGCGTGGTCCAGCCTGGGCAGGACGTGCCGCGCGAACAGGTCACCCTCGGCGACGTGCGGGTAGCCGGACAGGATGAAGGAATCCATGCCGAGCTGCTGGTACTCCCGCAGTTTGGCCAGCACCTGGTCCGGGTCGCCCACGATGGCGGCCCCGGCACCGGAACGGGCCCGCCCGATCCCCGTCCATAGCTGCGGCTCCGCGTAGCCCTCGTGGTTGGCTTCCTCCCGCAATTCCCGTTGCCGGGCGTTACCCACTGAGGATGTGTCCAGCGATCGCCGCCGGATCTGCTCTCCGGTTTGGGCGTCCAGCCGGGACAGCAGCCGCCGCGCCGCGGCCCGCGCTTCCGCCTCGGTGGACCGGACGATCACGTGCGCCCGGTAGCCGAACCGCAGCTCGCGTCCGTACCGGGCCGCCCGGGCCCGCATGTCCCCGATCACCGCCTTGACCCCCGGTAGCGTGTCCGGCCACATCAGGAAGACGTCCGCGGCTTGCGCGGCCACCTCCCGCGCAGGCTCGGACAGGCCGCCGAAGTAGAACGGCGGGCAGCCGCCCTTCGGCCGCAGTCGCGGCGGATCGAGGGTCAGGTCGACGAATTCGCCGTGGAAGTCCACCGGCTTGCCGCCCAGCAGGTCACGCAGCACTCTCATGATCTCCAGCGTCCGCTGGTACCGGGGTCCCGAGTCCAGCTTCTGGCCCGGCAAATCGGAGGAGATGATGTTGACGGTCAGCCGCCCGCCGAGCATCTGGTCCAGCGTGGCGAGCTGCCGGGCCAGCTGCGGGGCCCACATCTCGCCCATCCGCACCGCCACCAGCAGCTGCATGCGCCGCAGGACCGGGGCGATGCCCGCCGCGAAGCTGACCGAATCGATGCCCATCGCATACCCCGACGGCAGCAGCAGGTTGTCGTAGCCGCCCGCCTCGGCCGCGAGCGCGATCGTACGGCAGTGGTCCCAGCTCGACTGGAGCGCCGGCTCGGGCACGCCAAGGAATTCGTAATCGTCGTCGCACAGGGCGGCGAACCAGGAAACCTCACATCCCATGATGGCGGTTCTCCCTTCGCTCCCGGTCCGGCGCCGCAGCGGGAACCGGCTGTTGGTCGCGCGGGTGCCGGCGGGGGCCGGACCCGTATCTTTCATTTCTAACGAGACTGGCAGCGGGCACGGCGCCCGTGCGGGGTCCCGGCTAGTTACGGGGCAAGACGAGCTCGCCTTCGACATGCTCCAGTGTCCTGGCCCGGATCTCCGGTATCCAGTCTCCGCTATCCAGCGGACTGCGAACCCGCAGGCCAGGACGCATACCCCGGCGAAGATGCTGAACACGGTGCCGGTGCCCGGGCCGATCAGCTGCGGGAAGAACTGGCCGACCAGCAGGTTGCCGGTCCAGTTCGCGAACGCGGCGATGCCCATGGCCGCGGTGCCGACCCCCGGCGGGACCATCTCGCCGAGCATGCTCTGGGCCATCCTGCCCCAGCTCAGCGAGCAGCAGGCCGTGCAGCGCCCCGATCATGGCGCCTCTAGCAGCAGCGAGCTGGTCACGAAGCTTCCTGGACCGAGCCGCGGCCGAACTCGGGCTTGATGTCGAGCAGCGCGCCCGCAACCAAGCCCAGGTCGTAACCGAACAGCAGCCCCCCCAGCGCCCCGAGCACGTAGCTCGGGACCGGGCTCACCCGCCGCGGCCGTGCGGTCGTGACGGCCATCGGTCTGCCTCCTCGTGCGACGCTGCGCTCGGCGGTCAAGTTCTTCCCGTACCCCCAGATATCCCCCGGAACCCCACAGGTTTCAGGGCTATTTCCCGCTACCGTCTCAGGCCAGGGTGACCGCGCCGGCGCCCAGGACAGGACCAGTCGCCTGCTCCGTGGCCCGCTCGGGGCCTGTTCGGCGGCTCGCTCACAGGAACGAGCGGCCGGTCGCCGGCGCGATGGCGTCCCCCGGCGCGTCATGCCTGCAAGCAACTAAACCGACCGGAACAATCAACGATTCCCCTCATGAGGGTTATGTCAATCGCCCGCCAAACGTCGCCCGTCAACACATTTCCCTGTTCTGGCTATGCGTTCGCGGGTCGATCCTGCCATTCAGGTCAGTCTCTTCGATGGCACCGCGTCCAGCAATCCGTGATCATTTCACTGCGGATAGTCACAGGCTGGTCCGGCGCGGCCGCTCGGCCAGACCGTCCTGTCGGCACGGCCAGGCGGGTCCGCGCATCAGGCCTGTTAAGGGCTAATAGAAGAGTGAATGCGCAGCTGGCCGGTCAATTCAGGCTCTGGCGGCCAGCCGTTGCGACGCTGACCGTCACCTGGGCGCGGCCCAGCTGGGGGTGCTCTGCGGTGACCGTCACCGGGCCGGGCCGCCCTGGCAGTGACCGGAGCCAGACCGCCCCGAGCCCGCCGTACTCGCCGAACGCGAACGGGTTGTCCCCGATGAGCTCGCCCGGCCCGGTCACCTGCAGCCTGACCTCGCCGGAGACGTATCGGCGCTGATTACCGTAGGCGTCGACCGCCCGGAAGACCACCCGGGTCGCGTCCGAGCCGTCGCCGACGATCTGCGCGTCGTCCGCCGTCATCGCCAGCCGGTCACCGGCTGGATCCGACGACATCTGGACCACGGCCACCTGCCTGCCGTCGACGTAGCCCTCGATCCGCAGGTCGGGATGGTCGTCGCGGTTGATGACCAGATCAACCAGCTTCGGCGGATAGGTCAGGTGACCGTACAGTTCCGCTGCCAGGACGGGCCGGGCGGGGCCGGCGTGGTCGCCGCCGATGAAGACCTCGACCTGCTCGCAGTTGCTGGCCAGCATCGCGTCGGGTCCCGGACCGTCCGGGGAGTCCGCTTCGGCCAGATCCCAGAAGAACACCGGCACGACGACCGGCCGGACCCGGGGGTCCACCTGGGACAGGTAGATGGCGGCGGCGGGCTTGGCCACCCGGAAGCCGTCCGCGACGCCCGCCCACTTGACGTTCTGGCCCCACGGCTGCCCCATCTGCGACGCGTAATCGAACGCGCACCAGGCCAGCAGGCCCGCGTACCGCGGATCGGACTGGGCGATGTCGTGCGCCTGGGCGTGGTAGGCCGCCTGCCGGGCCAGCAGCGCGGGGGGATCGGTCCAGCGGTAATGCCGGGGCCGGGGCATTTCCACCCCGACCGACTCACTGACCAGGTACGGGACGCCCGGCAGCGGCGGCTTCAGCCGGTAGTGCCCGCTGCGGGTGAGGTGGTAGTCGTTGAAGGAAAAGACGTCCTCGTCCCAGAATTCGGTGCTGTACCGGTCCATCGCGCCGGTCGAGGGACGGGTGCCGTCCAGGTCCCGGGCGAGCTGTCGGGTCCGCCGGTACAGCCCGCTGTAGTCGCGGGTCTCGTTCAGCCGGGTGCCCCAGATGATCACCGACGGCCTGCTCCGGTCCCGGACCACCATGTCGTGCACGTTCTGCAGCACGATGTCCTGCCAGGCCGCGTCGCCGACATGGTGCCAGCCGGGCGCTTCCTCCCACACCATCACGCCCAGTTCGTCACAGGCGTCGAGGAAGTGCGGTGACTGCGGATAATGCGAGCACCGCACCATGTTGCAGTTGAAGTCGTTCTTGATGATCTCGGCGTCCCGCTGCTGGACACGGGCCGGCATGGCCATTCCGGTGTAGGGAAATAGCTGGTGCCGGTCCAGGCCGAATATCTTGAGCCGCTTGCCATTCAGGAAGAAACCGTCGTCCCGGAACTGGGCCTCGCGGAACCCGATCCGCTGGTGCACCGAATGCGTGCCGATGCCGGGCGCCGTCATGGTCATGGTCAGGCTGTACAGTTTCGGGCTGGCGGGCGACCACAGCTCGATGTCGCCCAAGCCGCCCAGGGAAAGCGTGGCGGCCGTCTCGCCGGCCGGCACCTCGCTGAGCGTCCGGGTGGCGGTGGCGACCGTCTCGTCCCGGTCGGCCAGTTCGGCCGTGATCTGCACCGGCGCGATCGGTGCCCGGGCTGCGTCCAGCGTGTACTGGATATCGACCCTGGGGCTGGTCGACAGCACGTTGACCGGCTGGGCGTACACGTCGGACAGGCAGGTGTCCGGCACCAGCCGCAGCCGGACGTCGCGATAGATTCCGCCCGGCTGCAGGAAGTCGACGGAGTGCGGGTCATCCATGACGGCTTGTGGGGGGACCGGCACGCAGCGAGCGTCGACCAGCACCGCGACCACGTTGTCGCCAGGCTGCAGGAAGCTGGTCAGCTCGGCTGAAAACGGCAGGTAGCCGCCCATGTGGCTGGCCGCGGTCTGGCCGTTGACGAGCACCGTCGCGTTGGCCATCACGCCGTCGAAGTCGAGCAGCACGCGGCCGTTCCGCAGCGGCGTGCCGTCGAGCGTCTTGCGGTAGACCCAGACCCGCTCCCAGGCCGCTGGATCCCATTTCTGCCAGGACAGTTGGGTGACACAGTGCGGCAGGGTGACCGAATCCAGGTGCTCGCTGTCAAAGCCGGGCCGCTCGGACCCCGGCGTGTACTCGCCGAACAGCCAGCCCGTGTTGAACGGAGAGGTACGCGAGGTGACCGGGTAAGTCCGCGCCGCCGGGCGCTCCCAGGCGGGGCCGTCGTCGGAGTCGCCGTCCGGCTGGGCCGCGCCGTCCCGGCCCAGGGCCAGCGGGATGGCCGCCGCTCCGGCCGCCCCGGCCAGCCCGCCGAGCAGCAGGGTGCGGCGTGACGGCCCACGCGACTTCGCGGTCCCTTTCCCCGTCGGCGATCCCATGCCGGACAACCCCGTTCTGTCCCTTCTACCGATCCGTGTCTACTGGCCCCTGCCTGAACGTTCAGCGGCGGCTTCTGAGCCGCTGCTGAGCTTGCGCTATAGATGACGACAAAGCGGTTCAATAAGTTGCGGGGTCCCGTGCCGCATCCGTCCCGCCCGGGCCCCGACGCGTGACGCATTACCGGCAAACGATAGTTAACGCAACGGCACTGAAAGGATACACTGAGCAACAATGTCATGACAAGCTCATGTTTTGTCATGGACTTCCGTCCCTAGTACCACTGCGGGTGCCGTCGCTTCTCCCGCGCCACTCCTCTCGTCCTCTCGTCACTCCTCTCGCGTTGTCCATCCCCGCTCCCCGGGTGCGGCTCGGAATGTCAGACCCTCTCGCTAGATTCGAACGCAGATACCGACGGACTAGACACACAGCCGAACCTGTGTTCGAATAGTAGTGCGATGCACCGGCCGCCCGACCCCCCTCGGGCGGCCGGGCCCCGTGCCAGGCGGGGTGACGGGAAGAGCCTCGCCTGGCACGGTCCCGCACGGAAGAGAGGACGCGATGGTGAACGCAGTCACGTCAGCGCAGGGACGTACCCCGATGCGCACCCGGACGGACCGCGCCCCCGCGGAGCGGACCCCAGCGGAGCGCGGCCCCGGGAGCGGCAGGCCGTCGCCGACTGGCCTGCCGCGGCACCGGATGGCGCCGTCGGCCCTGGCGCTGCTCGACTCTGCGCGGCGCGGGCTGGCCGACGCCGTTGATGAGACCTCGTCCGCCGGACGCTACGTTGCGGCCCATCTGGCCGCGCTGCGCGCGGCTGCGGCGGTGGTGGCCGTACGCGGTGAGCCGTCCAGCGGGTCCCGCCGCCGTCGGCCGCGCAGCGTGTGGGATCTGCTGCCGCAGGTCGAGCCGGCGCTCGCGGAGTGGGCCGCGTTCTTTGCGGCCGGGGCGAGCAAGCGTGCCGCGGCCGAGGCGGGCCTGTCCCGCGCGGCTACCGCGCGGGAGGCCGACGACCTGCTACGGGACGCGGAGATATTCCTGTCTGTCGTGGAGACCGCGCTCGGCGTGCCGAGCCAGTCCCCGCTGCCGCTCCGCACGGCGGGCTAGCGGGTCTTCACGCGGCGGCCGAGTTGCCGTCCGTGGGAAGGCCGGGCGGCCTGCCAGCCCTCTGGGGCTAGCGGCCTTCCGTGCGGCGGCTGGGCGGCCGCTCTGGGCCTTTGCCGGCCCAGGGTGGCCGCTCGCCATCTTGGCCCCATCTCTCCTGGCCAGCTCGTCTGGGAGCCACCCCGTCGCCAGCGGGTCCTGCGGCGCGCAAAGATGAGGACGTGACCAAGCTGACCGTCCAGGGGCTGCACAAGGCGTTCGGCAGCCATCCCGTCCTGACCGGCGTCGACCTTACGGTGCGGGCCGGCTCGCTGACCGCGATACTGGGCCCTTCGGGTAGCGGGAAAACCACGCTGCTGCGGGTTCTGGCTGGCTTCGAGCGGGCGGATGGCGGCATCGTGCAGATCGGGAACATGGTTGTCGACGGCCCCGCTGCCCAGGTCCCGCCGGAGAAGCGGCGCATCGGCTACGTACCACAAGAGGGCAGCCTGTTCCCGCACCTCACGGTGATGGACAACGTGGGCTTCGGCCTGCCGTCCCGGCAGCGTCGCGGGCCCAGGACCAGCGAACTGCTGGAGACAGTCGGGCTGGCTGGGCTGGGCAAGCGGTATCCGCATCAGCTTTCCGGAGGGCAGCAGCAGCGGGTGGCCCTGGCCCGGGCCCTGGCCATCGAGCCGACGGTCGTCCTGCTGGACGAGCCGTTTGCGTCCCTCGACACGCATCTGCGGGCCAGCGTTCGCGCGGACGTACAGCGGATCTTCCGCGCCTCGGGCACAACGGCCGTCCTAGTCACGCACGACCAGAGTGAGGCGCTGTCGGTCGCCGACCGGGTCGCCGTGCTGAATGACGGCACGATCGCTCAGTACGCCGCCCCGCAGGATCTGTACTCCCGGCCCGCCGACCAGGCCGTGGCGCGCTTCATCGGCGAGGCCAACCTGGTGGCCGGCCTCTTCGATGGCGACTCCGCCGACACTCCACTCGGCCGCCTGCCATTCGACCCTGCCGCCCGGCCGGCTTCGGGCGGCCCCGTCACGGTTCTGATCCGGCCCGAGCAGGTCGAGCTTCGCCGTGCCCAGGATGGCCGCGGCGGCGGTGCGGAACGGGCGGGATTCCTGGCCGGTCAGGTCATCAGCTGCGAGTACTACGGCCATGATGTGGTGCTCCGGGTACGGCCCACCGGCGACCAGGCCCTGCCGGAGATCATTGTCCGCGCCGTCGGCGGCCCTCCGCTGCCTCCCGGATCATCAGTGCTGCTCCGCGCCCACGGGCCCGTCCTGGGCTGGTCGCGCGGTTAGCCGCCAGAGCGGCGGTCACCCGGAGTTCAGGCTCGCCACCTTGCGCAGTCCGGCCATGACCACTAGCTTGGGCGTACAGCGAATTAGGTTAGGCTTGCCTTACCACTCTAGGAGTGATCAGTCATCCTGCCCTGGAACGCCTGGGCCGGCCCGGACTGCCCGGAGCGAGCCCTCAGCGGGAAGCTGGCGGTGCTCGCGCTGGCCGCGCTGGTGGCTCTGGCCGTCACCGCCTGTGGCTCACTGTCCGCACCGCCATCTTCCCGGTCGTCGTCGGCCGCGCTCGCGGGCACGCCGAAGCAGCAGTATTGCGTCGCCGTGGGCGACGTGCTCTCTGACGGCCCGGATTCTGGCGCCGACCCCGTCGGCTACGCCCAGGCCCAGATCCTGCCGCTGCGGCAGCTGAAGATCGCCGACGCGCCGCTCCAGCGGGCGGTTCGGGCCCTCGCCTCGGCCTACCAGGCCTTCAGTTCCGGCCACGGCGACTCGGCGAGCACCAAGCAGGTGTCCGCCGCCGAAAAGGCAGTCAACGCGCTGTGCCCAGGGGTGGCGAGTTGATGACTTTCCGTCCGATAGGTGCCGGCCGGCGTTCATTCCGCGGGCGCCCGCCGCGCTGGCGTGGGCCCGTCGCAGCGATCACCGCCGCCCTGCTGGGTGGCCTGCTGGCCGCCTGCGGGGCCGGGGCGTCTGCTTCCAGCCAGGGGTCGATCACCCTCTACAGCGGCCAGCACGAGCAGACCACCCAGTCGCTGATCGACGCCTTCGAGAAGCAGACCGGCATTCAGGTAAACGTCCGGTACGACGACGAGGACACCTTCACGGACGAGATCGTGTCCGAGGAGGCGCACCCGCGTGCCGACATCTTTTACACGGAGAACTCACCGCCGCTTGACTATCTGCAGGAGAAGGGGCTGCTGGCGCACGTTGACGCCGCGACGCTGGCGAAGACCCCGAGCCGGTTCAACTCAGCTCAGGGGGACTGGCTGGGCATCTCGGCTCGCGTCAGCGTGCTCATCTACAACCCGAGCCTGATCAGCGCGTCGAAGCTGCCGAAAACGGTCCTGCAGCTGGCCAGCCCGGCGTACAAGGGCAAGCTGGCCTTCGCTGCGGGAGAGACCGACTTCCAGCCGATCGTCACCTCGGTGGCCCACACCTACGGCCAGGCCAGGGCGTCCTCCTGGCTGCAGGGCATCAAGGCCAACGCGGGCGCGCACGTCTACCCCGATAACGAGACCATCGCCGACGAGGTCAACCGGGGAGCCGTGGCGTTCGGCGTGGTCAACCAGTACTACTGGTACCGGTTGCAGGCCGAGCTGGGCCCGGGCAATGTTCACTCCAAGATCACTTACTTGGCGCCGCATGACCCCGGCTACGTGCTGGACGTCTCCGGGGCCGCCATTCTGAAGTCATCGAACCACCAGGCCGACGACCAGAAGTTCCTGGCCTTCCTGGCGTCCAAGGGTGGGCAGGAGGTCATCGCCCACTCCCTTAGCTTCGAGTACCCGCTCGACGATGGCGTGCAGACGGCCGCGCCGGAGACGCCGTTCGCCCAGCTGCAGCCGAACTCCATCACGATCCCGGAGCTGGGTGACGGCTCAACCGCTATCTCGCTGCTGCGCCAGGCCGGGATGCTGTGATGCCTGCGACCGGGGCTGGCCAGCCTGCCGTCCGCCCGGATCGCGAGGCCGCGCCGGCCCAGCTCACGCTGCCCCGGCCCGATCACGGGCGGGTCACCGGTAGCGGTGCGCCGCGGCGCGCGCGGCGGGCGGCCCAGCCCATCGGGCTGCTTGCCGCCAGTCTCCTGGTCGCGGCCGTGCTGATCCTGCCGCTGGTGTTCCTGCTGGTCGAGGCGCAGGGAGCCGGGGTCTCGAGGATCGCCGCCCTGATTGACCGCCCACTGACCGCGCAGCTGCTGTGGAACACGATCCGCCTGGCCGTCGTGGTCACCGCGCTGTGCGCGGTGGTCGGCACCGGCGCAGCCTGGCTGGTGGAGCGGACTGACCTGCCGGGCCGGCGGGTGTGGGCCGTGCTGGTCGTGGTGCCGCTCGCCATCCCTGACTTCGTGGTCAGCTTCGGTTGGGCCTCGCTCAGCACCGCCGTGACTGGTTTTCGCGGCGCGGTACTCGTGATGACCCTCTCGGTCTACCCGCTGGTGTACCTCCCCGTCGCATCCAGCCTGCGTAACGCCGACCCCGCCCAGGAGGAGGTGGCCCGGAGCCTTGGGGCCAGCCGTCTGCGCATCTTCTGGCGGGTCACGATCGGCCAGGCCCGGGTGGCGATCCTGGGCGGCTGCCTGCTGGTCGTCCTGGTTCTGCTGGCCGAATACGGCGCCTTCGAGATCCTCGGCTACCAGACGTTCACCACCGAGATCTTCACCGAGTTCTCGGTATCGTTCAACGTCCCTACGGCCTGTGCCCTGTCCCTCGTCCTCGTGATCCTGGGCCTGGTGGTACTGGCCGGCGAATCGGCGTCCCGGGGCCGGGGCCGGGTCAGCCGCTCGGGCCCGATGGCTCAGCGGGTCACTGGACGCCACCATCTCGGCCGGTGGACCGCACTGGCGCTGGCCGCGCTCGGTGGCCTGGTCACCCTCGCCCTGGGCGTCCCGGCGGCCGCGGCGGTCTACTGGTGGGTGACTGGCACCAGCCATCCCTTCACCGGCGTCTCCCTGCTGAACGCGACCTACCACACCGCCGTCTATAGCGCCTGCGCGGCGGCCGTGGCCACCGTCATGGCCCTGCCGGTCGGCATCCTGGCGGTCCGGTACGACGGTCGCCTGCGCCGCATTCTGGAGCGCAGTACCTACCTCGTCCTGGCCATTCCCGGCCTGGTCATCGCGCTGTCACTGGCCTATTTCAGCGAGAGCTACGCCGGCGGCCTCTGGTACCAGACGGCACCGATGCTGGTGCTGACCTACGCCATCATGTTCTTCCCGCTCGCTCTGGTCGGGGTCCGGGCGTCCCTGGCCCAGGCTCCGCCCGATGTGGAGGACATCGCCCGCTCGCTGGGCCAGCACCGGCTGGCCGTGTTCTGGCGAGTCACCAGGCCGCTGGTCAGCCCCGGTCTGGCCGCAGCCTTCTGCCTGGTTTTCCTCTCCGCGGTCACCGAGCTCACGGCCACCCTGATCCTGGTGCCGACCGGCGTGCAGACCCTGGCCACGCAGTTCTGGAGTTACCAGCAGAATCTGGCCTACGGCCAGGCCGCGCCATTTGCGCTGCTGATGATTGCGATCGCGGCCGTACCGAGCTACGTGCTCGGCCGGTTCTTCGACCGGCTTCCCGCGCGCGCGATGCGGCGGTAAGCGGTCCCTGAGCGACATACGGCGCCGCCCGGCGCCCTGCCACGGCCTGGTGGCCGTCGCTGTGGGACGCTGGGCAACTCAAAATTCCATGATCACGGTCCCGCACATCTGAGCCGGACCCTTGCTAACCACTGCCAGGGCGGGTAACCGTTTCCGCCCTGGTCTCCGAACCAGGCAAGCAACCGTTCCTTCCCCTTCCCGGCCATGCGCGTGAACGCTGTCACGGGCACGGACCGGGGCGGGGCCGCGAGCGGGGAGGCCTCAGCCGTCAGAGCGTGTCGATGGCCCCGCGGGCCTCAGAGTCCAGCACGCCCCAGTTGATCAGTTCCTCGGTCAGGTCAGCCGGGGACTTGTCATAGATCACGGCCAGCGAGCGGAGATCCTCCTGGCGGACCGACAGCACCCGGCCGTTGTAGTCGCCGCGCTGGCTCTGGATGGTGGCGATGTACCGGGCCAGCGGGCCGGACTTTTCCTTGGGCAGCTCGTTCATCCGCTCCAGGTCGATCACCAGCTTGGGTGTCGGCGCGAGCGGTGCTGGAGCCGAGTCACCGGGGAGCAGTTCCGACACCGGAACGCCGTAGAATTCGGCCAGCTCGGCCAGCTTCTGGACGGTTACGGACCGGTCGCCGCGCTCATAGGAACCGACGACGACCGCTTTCCACCGGCCCCGGGACTTCTCTTCAACCCCATGCAGGGACAGGCCCTGCTGCGTCCGGATCGCGCGGAGCCGCGCGCCCAGGGTCTTTGCGTATTCAGATGGCATGTTTTTGGCCCCCCGGCCAGTCGTAGCTTACGGTAACGGTTACGGACAGTGACGGTAAGCCGCGAGCACGACAAGGTCAAGCCGAATGGCAAAAACTGGTTGAACCCAGCCGGTAACCGGCCTGCCCTCCCGGAGCGTTATCTACCCCGCGCGGACCGTGCAGGAACCCCGGCCTGGCTGGGCTTTATCGCAGCTAAGCACCTGTTTTAGCCCAATCGGCGGCGGCTTGCGGTGGTCTGCGAATGGGTCTCGGGGTGTGAGCCAAATCACACTACGAACGAGCTGCGGTGAGCACGTCCTGCCGCGACGACCGTCCACGGCGCGTCACGCCGTTGCGCTCCCCAGGGCCCTGATAACGTAATCACGACAGACGTCCTTTAAGGACCGTTCCGTGAGACGGTGAAGGAGGTCGCTAATGATGCGTGCGCGCAGCGCGGGGGATGGCCGATCTGGCCCCGATGCCCGCAGCCCCGGCCGCTCAGGCGACAGGCAGCCGGGCGGCTCTGCGCCCGGCCGTGACAGTAACGTCGGCCATGACGAGGGCTCGGGCGGCTCCCCGCCTCCCAGCGATCAGGCGGCCGCCGGCAGCCAGAAGCGGGTCCTGGAGCCCGCCGAAATCCGCCGGGCGCTGACCCGGATCGCGCACGAGATCCTCGAGCGGACCAATGGTGCCGACGATGTTCTCCTGCTCGGCATTCCGACCCGGGGCGTCCCGCTCGCCCGGCGGCTCGCGGACCGGGCCGCCGAGTTCGAGGACCGGACCGTGCCCTGGGGATCGCTCGACGTCACCATGTACCGGGACGACCTGCGGCTGCGCCCGGCCCGGGCGCTGGGCCGCACCGAACTTCCCCCGGCCGGCATCGACGGCAAGACGGTCGTCATCGTCGACGACGTGCTCTACTCCGGGCGCACCGTCCGGGCCGCCCTGGACGCGCTGAACGACCTGGGCAGGCCCCGGGCCGTGCAGTTGGCGGTCCTCGTCGACCGGGGTCACCGCGAGCTGCCGATCCGGGCCGACTACGTGGGCAAGAACCTGCCCACCTCCCAGCGTGAGATGGTGCGGGTCCTGCTGTCCGAGACCGACGGCGAGGACGCGGTACTGCTGAGTGAGCGGACGGAGGCGCACGTATGAACCGGCACCTGATCTCGGCCGCTGACCTCAGCCGGGATGACGCGCTGCTGATCCTGGACACCGCCGATGAACTGGCCCGCATGTCGGACCGGCCGATCAAGAAGCTGCCGACGTTGCGCGGGCGTACCGTCGTCAACCTTTTCTTCGAGGACTCGACCCGGACCAGGATCTCGTTCGAGGCGGCCGCCAAACGGCTGTCCGCCGATGTGATCAACTTCTCGGTCAAGGGATCCAGCGTGGCCAAGGGGGAGAGCCTCAAGGACACCGCGCTGACGCTGGAGGCGATGGGAGCCGACGCCGTGGTCATCCGGCACGACGCGTCGGGCGCGCCGCACCGGCTGGCCGGCTGGATTCGCGGCCACGTCGTGAACGCCGGGGACGGTATGCATGAGCACCCCACCCAGGCGCTGCTCGACGCCTTCACCATCCGGCGCCGCCTCGGCCGGGCCGAGGGCCTGGACGGCGTGCGGGTGACGATCGTCGGCGACGTCCTGCACAGCCGGGTCGCCCGGTCGAACGTCGCCCTGCTGAACATTCTCGGGGCCGAGGTCACCCTGGTCGCACCGCCCACACTGGTGCCCGTCGCGGTGGGCAGCTGGCCGTGCGAGATCAGCTATGACCTGAACGCCGTACTGCCCAAGAGTGATGTGATCATGATGTTGCGGGTGCAGCAGGAGCGGATGACCGCCGCGTACTTCCCCAGCGTCCGCGAGTACAGCCGCCGGTACGGGCTGGACACCGGGCGGATGGGGATGCTGCCCGAGCACGCGATCGTGATGCACCCGGGGCCGATGAACCGCGGTGTGGAGATCGCCGCCGAGGTGGCGGACTCGCCCCGGTCCACGATCGTCGAGCAGGTGGCCAATGGGGTCAGCGTCCGGATGGCTGTGCTGTACCTGCTCCTGGGAGGCGTTGATCTGCTGGGAGGCGCGGATCCGCGCGGGACCGCCCAGGATGCGAAGGCGAGCATGGAAGACAGGGAAAGCATGGTGAATCGGTGACTGGCGTGGCGGGCACCTGGCTGATCCGGGGTGCTGCTCTGCCCGGCGGCCAGCGCGCCGACCTGAGGCTTCGCGACGGGGTGATCGCCGAGGCGGGGGCCAGGCTCGCGGCGGCCGGCGCCCAGGTGCTGGACGCGGACGGTTTGATCGCGCTGCCCGGGCTGGTCGACCTGCACACCCACCTGCGCGAGCCGGGCCGGGAGGACGCGGAGACCATCGAGACCGGCACCCGGGCCGCGGCGCTGGGCGGCTACACCGCCGTGCACGCCATGGCCAACACCGAGCCGGTGGCCGACACGGCCGGAGTGGTCGAGCAGGTCTGGCGGCTCGGCCGGGAGGCCGGGCATTGCGACGTCCAGCCGGTCGGCGCCGTGACCCTCGGGCTGGGCGGGCAAAGGCTGGCCGAGCTGGGCGCGATGGCTGATTCCGCCGCCCGGGTCCGGGTGTTCTCCGACGACGGCCGGTGCGTGTCCGACCCGCTGCTGATGCGCCGGGCGCTGGAGTACGTCAAGGCGTTCGACGGGGTGATCGCGCAGCACGCCCAGGAGCCCCGGCTCACCGAGGGCGCCCAGATGAACGAGGGCGAGGTGTCCGGGCGACTCGGGCTGGCCGGCTGGCCGGCCGTGGCCGAGGAGGCGATCATCGCCCGGGACTGCCTGCTCGCGGCCCACGTCGGCTCGGCGCTGCACGTCTGCCACGTGTCGACGGCGGGCTCGGTGGAGATCATCCGCTGGGCCAAGGCCAAGGGGTGGCGGGTCACCGCCGAAGTCACCCCGCACCACCTGCTGCTCACCGATGAACTGGCCGAAGGCTACGACCCGATCTACAAGGTCAACCCGCCGCTGCGCACCGCCGCCGACGTTGCCGGGCTCCGCCAGGGCCTGGCCGACGGCACGATCGACTGCGTGGCCACCGACCACGCCCCGCACCCCGTCGAAGCCAAGGACACCGAGTGGGCCGACGCCGCGTTCGGCATGACCGGCCTGGAGATCGCGCTGCGCGCGGTCCAGCAGGCCATGGTGGAGACGGGACTGCTGGACTGGGCCGCCGTCGCCGACCGGATGTCAGTGCGCCCCGCCACGATCGGCCGGCTGAGCGGGCACGGTGTTCTGCCCGCGACCGGGGCGCCCGCGAACCTCACCCTGTATGACCCGGCGGCCGCTTCGGAACCGGTGGATCCGGCCACGCACGCGTCCCGTAGCCGCAACACGCCGTTCCGGGGCGTCGCGCTGCCGGGCCAGGTAGTGGCCACGTTCCTCCGCGGCACCGCGACCGTGCTCGACGGAAAGCTGGCCTCATGACCGCCCAGACCGTAGCCGGTCGCCGGGCCGGCAACGCTGCCCCGCCTGCCCTGCTGGTTCTCGAAGACGGAACGATCCTGCGCGGGAGCTCGTTCGGCGCCGAGGGTGAGACCTTCGGGGAGATGGTGTTCAACACCGGCATGACGGGCTACCAGGAAACGCTGACCGATCCCTCGTACGCCCAGCAGATCGTGGCCATGACCGCCCCGCACATCGGCAACACCGGCGTCAACGACGAGGACCCCGAGTCCCGGCGGATCTGGGTCGGCGGCTACGTGGTGCGCGAGCCCGCCCGGCTGACCTCCAGCTGGCGGGCGGCCCGCGACCTGGACACCGAGCTGCGCCGTCAGGGGATCACCGGTATCGCGGTCCGCGGCACCCGGGCGCTGACCCGGCGGCTGCGGGAGCGCGGCACGATGCGCGCGGCGATCAGCAGCACCGAGTCCGACCCGGCCCGGCTGCTGGAGCGGGTACTGGCCAGCCCGGGGATGATCGGAGCCGACCTTGCCCGTACCGTCAGCACCGGGGAGCCGTACACGGTGAGCCCACCACCCGGGACACCGGTCCGCTATCGGGTCACCGCGCTGGATCTGGGCATCAAGGCCTCCACCCCGCGCTACCTGGCCCAGCTCGGCTGCGAGGTCCGGGTGCTGCCCGCCGCCGCGGATGCCGCCGCGATCCTGCAGACCAGCCCGGATGGCGTGTTCTTCAGCAACGGCCCTGGAGACCCGGCCGCGGCGGGCTACGCGGTCGCGGCGATGCGCGGGGTGCTGGAAGCCGGCCTGCCGGTGTTCGGGATCTGCCTGGGCAGCCAGATCCTCGGCCGGGCGCTGGGCCTGGACACCTACAAGCTCCGCTACGGCCACCGGGGCGTGAACCAGCCGGTCATGGACCTGGCCACCGGCCGGGTCCAGGTGACCAGCCATAATCACGGCTTCGCCGCCGTGCTCCCGGGTGAGGATGGCGGCGGCCAGGCCGCGACCGCGCGCCAGAACCAGGGAGATGCCGGCCACGACGGCGGGGGGACGACCTGGGCGCACATTCCGGACGCGGCCCGCCGGCCGTTCGACACCCCCTTCGGCCCCGCCCAGGTCAGCCACGTCAACCTCAACGACGGCGTGGTCGAGGGCCTGCGGATCCTGGACCGGCCGGTCTTCAGCGTCCAGTACCACCCCGAGGCCGCCCCCGGCCCGCACGACGCGGCCGGCCTCTTCCAGGAGTTCTGCGCCGCGATGGAGCGCCCATGATTTCCATGATCGGCGTTGGTTTTCCGCACATGCTGCGGAAAACCAACGTCCATGACGGCCCTCGCGAGCAGAACGGGAGCGCGTGATGCCGCGTCGCAGTGACCTCCAGTCGGTGCTCGTGATCGGGTCCGGCCCGATCGTGATCGGGCAGGGCTGTGAGTTCGACTACTCCGGGACGCAGGCCTGCCGCGTCCTCAAGGCCGAAGGCATCCGGGTCAGCCTGGTCAACTCCAACCCGGCGACGATCATGACGGACCCGGAGTTCGCCGACGCGACCTACGTCGAGCCGATCACGCTCGACGTGCTGGAAAAGGTCATCGCTAAGGAGCGCCCGGATGCGGTGCTGCCCACCCTGGGCGGCCAGACGGCGCTCAACGCCGCGGTGGAGCTGCACGAAGCGGGAGTCCTGGCCCGGTACGGCACCGAGCTGATCGGGGCCCGGATCGAGGCGATCAAGGCCGGGGAGGACCGCGAGCGGTTCAAGGAGATCGTGACGAGCCTGCCCCCGCTGGGCGGGGCCGCGGGCGACCCCGGCGACGTGCCCCAGGTACCGGACAGCCGGATCTGCCATTCGCTGGAGGGGGCCTTCGCCGCCGCCGGCCAGCTCGGCTACCCGGTCGTGGTCCGCCCCTCCTACACCCTGGGCGGCTCCGGCTCGGGCATCGCCCGCAGCAAAGAAGAGCTGCACCGCATCGCCGGGGCCGGGCTGGACGCCAGTCCCACCACCGAGGTCCTGCTGGAGGAGTCGATCCTCGGCTGGAAGGAATTCGAGCTCGAGCTCATGCGAGACCGCAACGACAACGTCGTCGTGGTCTGCTCGATCGAGAACATCGACCCGATGGGAGTGCACACCGGCGACTCGGTGACGGTTGCCCCCGCGATGACGCTCACCGACCGGGAGTACCAGCGGATGCGCGACACCGCGATCGCGATCGTCCGGGCGGTCGGGGTGGACACCGGCGGCTGCAACATCCAGTTCGCGGTCAACCCGACCGACGGCCGGATGGTCGTCATCGAGATGAACCCCCGGGTGTCCCGCTCGTCCGCGCTGGCCTCCAAGGCGACCGGGTTCCCGATCGCCAAGATCGCGGCCAAGCTGGCTATCGGCTACTCCCTGGATGAGATCCCGAACGACATCACCGGCCAGACGCCCGCGTGCTTCGAGCCGGCGCTGGACTACGTGGTGGTCAAGACCCCCCGGTTCGCGTTCGAGAAGTTCCCCAGCGCCGACACCGAGCTCACCACGCACATGAAGTCGGTGGGCGAGGCCATGGCCATCGGCCGCTCGTTCCCCGAGGCGCTGCAGAAGGCCCTGCGCTCGATGGAGTCCCGCGGCGCCTCGTTCAGCTGGGCGGAGCCGCCCGGGGATACGGCCGAACTGCTGCGCCGCTGCGCCGTCCCGCACGACGGCCGCCTGCGCACCGTGCACGAAGCGCTCCGGTCCGGCGCCACCGTGGCCGACGTGGTAGCGGCCAGCTCGATCGACCCCTGGTTCGTCGACCAGATCGCCCACATCGAAGAAATAGCCCAGCGCATAAGCGGCCATACGGGCTACGGCGAGTCGCGGAGCGAAGCTCCGACCGCCCAGCGAACCGGGCCTTCAGGCCCGGTGAGCGGCGGTGCTACGGCGAGTATCGCAGCGGGGCGCGAAGCGCAGCGGGGGGTTCCAGGGGGGTCGCCCCCCCAGGCCAGCACAGCGCAGCGGGGGGTTCCGGGGGGTCGCCCCCCCGGGCTAACACAGCGGCTGGACGAGGCGACGCTCAAGCTGGCCAAGGGCGCGGGGTTCGCCGACGCGCAGATCGGCCAGCTGCGTGGGATGACCGAGGCCGGCGTCCGGGAGATCCGCTGGGGCCTCGGCGTTCGGCCCGTGTTCCACGCGGTGGACACCTGCGCCGCCGAGTTCGCCGCCCGTACCCCCTACCTGTACTCCACCTACGACGACGAGACCGAGGTGCCGCCCGGCGACCGGCCCAAGGTGATCATCCTGGGCAGCGGGCCGAACCGGATCGGCCAGGGCATTGAGTTCGACTACGCCTGCGTGCACGCGTCGTTCGCGCTGGCCGAGGCCGGCTACGAGACGGTCATGGTCAACTGCAACCCGGAGACCGTCTCCACCGACTACGACACGTCCGGGCGGCTGTACTTCGAGCCGCTGACGCTGGAGGACGTGCTGGAGGTCGTGCA
>Ga0302325_10007695_pt1 | contig 23821 bp, 25 predicted proteins | sample Palsa_T0_2_FD_201948 | JGI IMG/M metagenome (GOLD analysis project Ga0302325, IMG submission 201948) | Peat permafrost microbial communities from Stordalen Mire near Abisko, Sweden - Palsa_T0_2 | ecosystem: Environmental > Terrestrial > Soil > Palsa > Peat permafrost | place: Sweden: Abisko... | reverse complement strand
GACTGTCACCGTGGCGAAGAAGCGCTTGGCGTGATCGGGCCCGTCGTCGACGACCTCATACCGCGGCACCTGGTCAAACCGGTGCGCGGCCAACTCCTGGAGCCGGGTCTTGTAGTCCTGGCCGCCGGGACCGGCAGCGGCCTCCTCGATGACCTCGCCCAGTAAGCCCATCACCAGCGTGGCCGCCGCTTCCCGACCGCCGTCGAGATAGACGGCGCCGATCACAGCCTCCATGGCGTCGGCCAGGATCGACGACTTCTCCCGCCCGCCCGACGCGTCCTCCCCTTTGCCCAACAGCAAGGCCGAGCCCAACGACAGGCCGGCGGCGACGAGCGCAAGTGCCTCCGAGTTGACGACTGACGCCCGCACCTTCGCCAACTCCCCCTCGGCCATCTCCGGATAGGTCAGGAAGAGGTGGTCGGTGACGACGATCCCGAGGACGGCGTCACCCAGGAACTCGAGCCGCTCGTTGGACGACGCCCCCGGGTTTTCGGCACACCACGACCGATGGGCCATCGCCAACGCCAGCAGCCCCGGATCGTTGAACGATCGCCCGAGCCTGCCTTCCAACTCGGCGAGCCCGACCGCAGCGGGGGTCTGGGTCAGAGCTTGGCGACCACGTAATCGACGGCGTCGCGGACGGTCTTGAGATCCTCGAGATCCTCATCGTCGATGCGGAACCCGACCGTGCGCTCGCCGAGCTCCTCTTCGAGGGCCTCGACCAGCTCGATGAGTGCCAAGGAGTCGGCATCGAGATCATCGGCGAACGACGCCGCTTCAGCGATGGCCGACGGCTCGATCTCCAAGATGTCGGCGAGGCGGTCGCGGATCAGCTCGAAGACAGCCTGGCGGTCCATGGGGCCCTTCTCGACGTGGGTCTCAGCCGGCACTCGACACCTCCGCGGCTCCGTTGGGCGAAGCCCCGGAGTCTACCGACGCCGCCGCCGACGCCGCCGCCGACGCCGCCGACGATCCCGAAGACCCCGAGGCCGAAGACGCCGACGACCCGGTCGCGAGGCGGAGCTTGCCCACCAGGTCGGACTCGACGGCATCACGTCCGACTCGCACGGCGTTGACGATCGCCCGCGCCGAGGACGACCCGTGACTGATGATGCACACGCCGTCGACCCCAAGGAGCACGGCGCCACCATGAGTGTCGGGGTCGAGCTCGGTCGCCAGCGGGGCGAGTGCGGGAAGCAATACCGCGGCCGCCGATTGGATCTCGGGCGTGGATGCGAGTGCCGAGAGGATCTGGTTGGTGACGAACCGCATCCCACCCTCGAGTGTCTTGAGGGCCACATTTCCGGTGAAGCCGTCGGTCACGACGACATCGACATCGTCGGTCATGAGGTCACGACCCTCGACGTTGCCGACGAAGGTGCCCAGCCCCGACAGGGCGCCCGCCGCCAACAGGGCGTGGGTCTCCTTGACGAGAGCGTTGCCCTTGGTGTCTTCCTCGCCGATCGAGAGCAGTCCGACGCGCGGGTTGACGATGCCCCACCTCTCGGTGGACAACACGGCGCCCATCTGGGCGAACTGCACGAGCCACGCCGCCAGACATTCGGCATTGGCGCCGGCATCGAGCAACACCGTCGGGCTGGAGCCCGGTACCGGAATGGGCGTCGCGATGGCGGGTCGAGCCACTCCGGGAAGCCGGTGCATGCGCAGCAGCGCACTCGCCATGGTCGCCCCCGTGTTGCCGGCGCTGACCATCGCTGAGGCCCGCCCGTCCCTGACCGCCTCGGCGGCCCGCACCAACGACGAGTCCTTCTTGAGCCGTACCGCCTTGGCCCCGTCCTCGTGCATGTCAATGACCTCGGAGCAGGCGATCACCTCGAGCCCTCCGGCCCCGCCCGCCGCCTCGATCGCCGCGGGGTCCCCGACGAGGATGACGGGCACGCCCAGGACGGATGCCGCCTCCCGAGCCCCTGAGATGATCTCGCCCGGCGCGTGGTCCCCGCCCATGGCGTCGACCGCGATGGGGAGCAAAGTCGTCAGCCGACCTCTACGGCCTGGCGGCCGCCGTACCAACCGCAGTTGCCGCACACCACGTGAGGAAGCTTGGCCTGCTGGCACTGCGGGCAGACGCTGCGCGGCGGGGCCTCCAACGTCCAGTTGGATGCCCGGCGACTCCGGGCCTTGGCTTTGGACGTCTTCTTCTTGGGGACAGCCATGATGTGCGCGACTTTCTAAGCAAGGGGCCCAACAACTCTAGAGGTCAGGACGCAAAGCATCCAACGCCGCCCACCGGACGTCCCCCGTGGCCGGGGGGCATGGGCACGGTCCGGCGTTGAGGTCGGCCCCACACGTCGGGCACAAACCGGCACAGTCGGGGCGGCACAACGGGGCGAGCGGTAGGGCCAATACGACCGTCTCGCGGGCCAAGGGCTCGAGGTCGATGTGGTCCCCCAGGATGGGATAGGCGGAGCCTTCCTCGGGCTCGGCCACGAAGAGCTCCCGCACCTCTGAGGACACGACGCCCGTCACGTCGGTCAGGCACCGCCGACACTCGCCCTCCCACGGCGCCGACACGGTGCCCGCTACGACGATGCCCCCCTCGACCGCCTCGAGGGACACGTCGAGATCGACCATCGACCCCGCCGGCACCTGGCTGGTCGAAACCTCCAAACCGTCGAGCGCCGCCCTCACGACGACCCGTTCGCGATGCCCCTGGTGGCGCCGCAGAGCGACGACATCGGCGATGAAGGGTTGACGCAAAGCCGGCTACGAATGGTCCTGGTCGAAGAAGGCGGCCTCGGCCTCCGACATCTCGCCCTCGACTCCCGCCACTTCGCCCAAGCCGAGCGACGAGGCCAACATGGCGTCGGCGGGCAGCGGCGTGACCCGCAGCTTCTCCCGTCCCGCAGCCACCATCTTGGCCGTCCGCTCGAGCACGATCTCGAAGGCGGCGAGCTTCTGATCGCAGAAGTCTTCGGCCTCGAGCCGCAACCGCGACGCCTCCTCGCGGGCGTCGTCCACCAGCTTCTGCGCCGTGTGGGTGGCCTCCCGAACGATCTCTTGGCGCTGCACCATTCGCTCGACCCGAACCCGCGCCTGCTCGAGGATGTCCTCGGCGTCCCGGTTGGTCTTGGCGAGGAACTCCTCACGCTCTTTGAGCATCCACCGCGCCTGCTTGAGCTCCTCGGGCATCCGGTTGAGGGCGCCCTCCAGCAGCTCTTGGATCTCGTCTTTGGCCAGGCGGATGGTGTTGGACATCGGCATCGTCCGAGCGTTGTCGACGATCTCGATGAGGCGGCGCAGCAGCGCCTCGGTGTCGGGGTGGTGGTGGTCTTCAGCGACGGGCGGCATCTACATCACTCAGCTTTGGGAGGGAATTTGACGACGAGTCGGCGGTACACCGGCTCAGGCACGAAGGATAGGACGCGGTCGGCACCGCCGAAGCGGGCGATGTCGCGCACGAGTGACGAGGCGATGAACGAGGCGTTGCTGGCGCATGGAAAAAAGACGGTCTCCACACCGGAGATCGCTTTGTTCATCTGGGCCTGTGCCAGCTCGTACTCGAAGTCGGTCGGTTGCCGGAGGCCCTTGACCAAGACGTCGGCGCCGAGGGAGAGGGCCACGTCCACGGTGAGGCTGGCGAAGAACTCGATCTTGACGTTGTCGAGATGAGAGACCGATTCGGCGATCATCTCCATCCGCTCGTCCAGGTCGAACAGTTGGGCCGTCTTCTGCGGATTGCGGATAGCGGCAACGATCACGCTGTCAAACAGGCGTGATGCGGTCTCGACGACGGCCAGATGACCGTTGTGGAACGGGTCGAATGACCCAGGGATGAGGGCGGTCCTCACGACGACGATGCTCCTCGGGGCCGAAGCTGGGTCACCACGGTACCCCCGTGACGCTTCACTCCCGCAGTATCCCACCCCTCGGCGCCGACCTGCCGGTCCGACTCGGCGACGACGACGACTTCGGGGAATGTAGCCACCGCGCTCAGCAGCCCTTCCCACCCGCGCCAGTCGTACGGCGGGTCGGCCAACACAACATCGACAGGAGGAAGCTGACCGGCGAGCCATCTCTCGACGGGCATGCGGACGATGTGGACGCGATCGGAGAGCTGCAACGCGGCCACGTTCTCCTCGATTACGCGCGCCGCGCGCGCGTTGGATTCCACGAAGACGGCCTGCGCCGCGCCACGGGAGAGGGCTTCGATGCCCATGGCCCCGCTCCCGGCGAAAAGGTCGACGACGGCGGCGCCCTCGATGAGACCTTGGGCCTCGAGGCTGTTGAAGATGGCGCCACGGACGAGGTCGGAGGTGGGGCGCGTCCCCCGCCCCGGTGGCACGGCGAGGTGACGACCGCCGAGGCTGCCGGCTACGACTCGCATGGCGACTACCGTCGCACAACGGTGGCTCGCGATGAGAGTTGGGCGGGGACGCTCGGGCTGGAGTGGTCGAAGGAGCCGCCGGGCGTGGTGTCGATGTTTCGGCCCGACGCGGTCCATCGGGGACGGGCCGGCTTCTTGCACGGCGGGCTGGCCGCACTGGTGCTCGACGAGACCATGGCGGCTCTGTCGATCGTGCTCGATCGAGAGCACACTGTCACCGCGACGATGGAGCTCAAGTACCGCCGGCCGGTGCCCCTCGACGGGCGGCCGCTGCGCATCGAGGCGTGGCGCGAGCGACCCGAGGCCCGGCGTGTCAACCGGGTGCACGGTCAGCTCCTCCTCGACGATGGGACCGTGGCCGTCGAAGCCATCGGCCTGTTTGTGCGCGTCGAGACGGGTTCGTGAGCGACTGGCGGGAGCCGCCGCCCCTGCCCGACGAGACCATCGACTGCATCGACTGTGGCGGGGTGTGCCACCTGATGGTGACGTGGGCACCGGACGATCCGCCGACCGCGGGGGATGTGGTCCGCTACCGCTGCGTCGACTGCGCTGATATGTGGTACCTCGTCCTGCCCGAGGACGAGCTCTAAGTGACGTGCATGATCGCCCGGTGCCAACCCAGGAGATCGACCTTGGCGCCCGTCCTCGGGAGGCGATAGACCCCGCGGATGTCGACGTCGGTGAAGCCGGCGTCGATCACCATTTGCGCCAGTGCATCGAGCGAGGGTCGCCACCATTCGAGCCCGCGCCATCCGCCCTGATACCCGATCAGTCGGCCGGGGCGGCCCGTGAGCTCAGCGTCATAGCGGTCGGCGAGGACGAGCGTCCCCCTGGTGACCGAGCGGATGCGGCGGAGTGCCTCGAGCGGTCGTTCGAGGTGCAGCAAGACGTCGCCGGCGAAGACCAGATCAAACATGCCCAGGGCTTCGGGCGACAGGTCGTAGACGCTGCGCTGGTACAGCGTGACCTCGGAGCCGAGCGCCTCACGCGCGAGGGCGAATCCACCACCGAAGGGCGACTCGAGTTTTTCGTCGATCATGATCTGGTGCGCGCCCGTCGGCAGGTCGAGGCCTGCCGTCGACGGAAGATCCAGAGCCACGACATCGGCACCGCGGCGTTCGAGCTCGAAGGCCCAGAAGCCGTCGAACGTCGCCACGTCCAGACAGCGCATGCCGGTCAGATCAGCGGGGAACCCCATGTGCCCGATGAGACGCCGATGGTCATGTGAGCCGGGCGTCACCAGGCCGCCTGGCAACTCGATGGTGTGATACCACGGGGTGAGCGCCACCTTCTCGGCCAGCGTCGTGGCCGCCGCGAGTTTGCGTTCCGCTTCCGCGGTGTATTCGAGAAGCTTCGGTGACGGTGCACCGTCACCCTGAAGGGTGGGATCGCGCAAGAAGTCGAGGGCCCGCTGGGGATCACGAGGCTCGAGTCTCACGGGCGGGGGCGCGTGGAGGACGACCTCGCGTGACGGATCCACGGACGCGGGCGGCCGGCCCACGGCGGCCCGCAGCCGGTCGCCCAGACCTTCCGGGACCTCGATCTCGATGGCAAACCCTTTGCGGGAAATACGACGGGAGCTCATGGCAAGGCGGGCACCCCAGCCCTAGAGCCCGGCCCCCTGGCGGAGGCGCCGCCATCGAGTCGCTCGACCGCCGGCGAAGAACAAATAGACGAGCCCGGCCACGGCGAGCACCGTACCCCACCACGAGCCGAGCACGATGATGACGATTCCGGCGACAAGCACGGCCAACCCCATCAAGAAGTCGACGGCCAGGACGACCCTCCAATTGGAGGCGAAGGCCGCCGAATCGTCACGGAGCGGCACGCCGGAGGGCACCTCCCTACACTCCCACGGGTGCCACTCGAGCCGCAGGTCAAGGTGGTGGTCGATGCACTAGGGGCGTCGCCCGCCGGTCCGTTCGTGCTCGCCGACATGAGGACCGGCTGGTCCCTCCTCAATGCCGCCGGGCTGGCGGGAGCGCCGGAGGTGCCCTCGTCCGATCAGGTTGTCGGTGGGGTCGGCGTGAGGGTCTACACGCCCGTCGGCGCCCCGTCCGACGGCAGCGGGCCGGTCGTGGTCTGGTACCACGGCGGGGGCTGGACGCTCGGTGATCTCGGCGTGTCCGACGCCGCCTGCCGGCGCCTGGCCGTGGCCGCAACGACGCGCGTGGTGAGCGTCGATTATCGGCTGGCCCCGGAGCATCGATTCCCCGCCGGCGTGGAGGACGCGCTGGCCACCTTCGAGGCGATCGCCGCGGGTGGGCTCGGAGCCGCGCCGTCGCACGTGATCGTCGGCGGGGACTCGGCGGGCGGCAACCTCGCGGCCGTCGTGTCGTTGTTGGCCCGCGACGCCGGCGGACCGCGGCCCGCGGCTCAGTTGCTCGTCTATCCGGTGACCGACGCCGCCATGGACACCGACTCCTACCGTGACAACGCCGAGGGCTATCTCTTGACGGCGGCGACCATGGCGTGGTTTTTCGACCAGTACGTCGACGTCGATCTGCGCGGTGACGTCCGTGTCTCGCCGCTTCGCGCCGCGTCGTTGGCCGGCCTGCCACCGGCTCACGTCATCACCCCGGGATACGACCCCCTCCGGGATGAGGGCCGCGCCTACGCCGACCGGCTGCGGGCCGACGGCGTCGCGGTCACCGAGGGTCGCTATGAGGGCCAGGTGCACGGCTTCTTCGGCCAGCCCGAGTTGTTTGGTCCGACCGCACAGCAGGCCGTCGATGAGGCAGCCGCGGTGCTCCGCGAGATCGTCAGCTCTTGAGCAACCCGGCCATCCAGGCCTCGACCTGGTCGGCGGCACTCGGCAGGGCTTCCGACAGGACCCTGTGGCCGTCGGGGGTGATGACCACGTCGTCCTCGATGCGCACGCCGATGCCCCGGTACCGCGACGGCACGGTGAGATCGTCGGGCTGGAAGTAGCACCCGGGCTCCACGGTCAGCACCATCCCCGGCTCCAGCGGGTACTCGCGGTAGTCGTCTCGCGAGCTCGAGCAGTCGTGGACGTCGAGGCCGAGCATGTGGCTGGTCCCGTGCAAGGTGTAGCGGGTGTGGAATCGGTTCGCCGGATCCAGGGCTTCTTCCACCGTGCAGTGCAAGATCCCCACGTCCACCAGCCATTCGGTGATCACCCGCATCGCCGCTCGATGCGGTCCCAAGAACGGCTGGCCTGGCCGGCACTCTGCGAAGCCGGCTTGCTGGGCCCGCCACACGAGCTCGTAGACCTCGCGTTGCTCGGCGCTGTAGTGGCCCGAGACGGGCACGGTCCTCGTGATGTCGGCGGTGTAGAGCTCGGGGCCCTCGACGCCGGCGTCGAGCAGGAGGAGCTCGCCGGGCCGGACCGGGCCATCGTTGCGCATCCAGTGCAGGATGCACGCGTGGTGACCGCAGGCCGCGATCGTGTCATAGCCGACGTCGTTGCCTTCGGTGCGAGCCCGGCGGTTGAAGGTGCCCTCGATCCAGCGCTCCGAATGTTGCTGGGCGGTAGGCAGGACCCGGATGACGTCCTCGAAGCCCAAGATGGTGGCGGCGACCGCTTGGTCGAGACAGCCCACCTCGTGCTCGTCCTTGACGAGACGCAACGACGCCAGCGTGGCGGCGAGGAGTCCTTCCTCGTCGTCATCGTCGAGCGGGACGAGGGCGTCGACGGCTCGATCATGTCCCCGGACGATCCTGACCCGCGCCCCCTCGGCGGCTTTGAGGGCGGCGGCGAGCTCGTCGAGGGGCGCCGTCGCGATGCCAAGGCGGGTCGAGACCTCATCGAGACCGAGGCGGGGCCCGACCCACAGCTCGCCGTACCGGCGATCGGTGAAGAAGGCCGGGCTGGAGCGGTCCGCGCGGGGCGCGGCGTACAGCGTCGCCGCGTGGCTGCCCCCGCCGTCCGGCGCGAGGACCAACACGCAGTCGGGCTCCTGACCGCCGGTCAGCCACGCGAAGTCGGTGGCGGCGCGAAAGCGGTAGTCGGTGTCGTTGGCCCGGACCTTCAAGTTGCCGGCCGGCACGACCAGCCAGTCGCCGGGGAACGTGGCGCTGACGGCGGCCCGCCGGGCCGCGTGGTACGGCGCCGCGACCGCCGGCCCGTCAATCGCACCGGGGCGGTCCTCCCAGTCCCGTGACATGAACTCCACCAGAGCGGGGGGCGTCACTGGTGCCTTCACCGGGGCTGCCGGCTCGTTGGCGTCGGTCATCCCAACAGTCTGCCGACTCGGTCAGGGCGTCGCGAGCAGGGTGCGGGCGATCTGGGAGATCTGGATTTCGTCGGTTCCCGCGTAGATCTGGAACACCTTGGCGTCCCGGGCCAGTTGCTCCACCCGGAATTCGGCCATGTAGCCGTTGCCGCCGAAGAGTTGCACGGCCTCGAGCGCGACCTCCATGCACGTCTGGGCCGAGTAGAGCTTGCAGGCCGAGGCTTCGGCGAAGCCCATGGGTCGGCCGGCGGCGGCCATCTCAATCTGGCGGAAGACCAGATTTTGGACGTTCATCCGGCCGACTTCCATCTTTGCCAGCTTGAGCTGGATCAGCTGGAACTCACCGATGGGTCGACCGAACTGGACGCGATCCTTGGCGTAGGCGACGGACAAAGACAAGCACTGCTCGATGATTCCGAGCGCCATGGCGGCGACGCCTGTCCGTTCCATGGAGAACGTGTCCTTGGCGCCGGAGCGGGCCGGTGTCTCCTCCGTCTCGCCGATCAAGCGATCCCGTCCGACGCGGACGTCGGAGAGGAAGAGCTCGCCGGTCGGCGACGAGTGCAAGCCCATCTTGCGAAGGGGCTTGGATTGTTCGAATCCTGGCATCCCCCGATCGAGCACGAAGTTGAGCACCTTGCGGTCTTTGGCGTCGTTGCCTTCGTCGAGCTTGCAGATGAAGACGACCGTGTCGGCGTAGGGACCGTTGGTGATGAACGTCTTGGATCCGTTGAGGACGTATTCGTCGCCGTCTCGGCGAGCGGTGGACTTCATGGAGCCGAAGGCGTCCGAGCCTGAGCCGGGCTCGGTGATGGCCCACGCGCCGATCTTGTCGAGGGTCAACAGGTCGAGGGCCCACCGTCGCTTCTGGGCCTCGGTCCCCCGCGACATGATCGCCGCCGCCGTCAGACCGACGCTGACTCCCATGGCCGTGACCATGCCGGGGCAGTAGTGGCAGATCTCGATGATCGGGATCATCATGAAGGCGGGGTTGCTACCGCCGCGCCCGCCCTCGCCGTCGGCCTCTCCATCGGCGCCGGTGTCGCGGGGCTGTCCGGAGAGACGCTTCTCAAAAGACGCCTTGGCCATGGCATCCATGCCGAAGGTCCGGTAGAGCTTGCGCAATATCTCGTACGGCGGCTCGTCGCCGTGCTCGAGCTGCTCGAGATGAGGCTTGATCTCCTTCTCCACGAACTGCCGCATCGCCTGGCGGACCATCTCGTGCTCTTCGCTCCACTCGAACATGCGGCGGAGCCTACGTCAGCTCTTGAAGAGAAACTCGGCCTCGTCGTCGTCGACCAGATCCCGAAGCTCGGCCTCGATCAGAGGATGCTCCGCCAGGCCCGTCCCGTCGCCGACCAGATCGAAGGCAACCCTTCGCGCCGTCTCGACCAGGTCGCGATCCTTGCTCAGCTTGGCCAGCTTGAGATCGTTGCGTCCCTTCTGGCGGGTCCCCAGGATCGTGCCCTCCCCCCGCAGATCGAGATCGACTTCGGCCAGCCGGAAGCCGTCGGTGGTGTCCTCCATGGCCTTGAGCCGCTTGGCTCCGTCCTCCGTCGTCGCCGCGCCGAGCAGGTAGCAATAGGAGCGGGCCGTCCCTCGTCCGACTCGCCCGCGCAACTGGTGGAGCTGGGCGATGCCAAACCGGTCGGCGTCGAGGATGACCATGACGGTCGCGTTGGGCACGTCCACACCGACCTCGATGACCGTCGTGGCGACCAGGACCTGGGTGCGCCCGGAGCGGAACGCGTCCATGGCCGACTCCTTGTCCTTCGAGGGCATCTGACCGTGGAGGAGGCCGAGGCGCAGACCCTTGAGCTCGCCGGCAGTCAGCCGCTCGTACTCCTGGATGGCGGACTTGGCCTGCGTCCGCTCCGAGTCGTCCACGAGGGGGCACACCACGTAGGCCTGGCGGCCGTCCCCGACCTCGGTCCGGACCCGCTCCCAGACCTGCTGCTCATCGAGCGTCTCACCGTGGGCCCAGACCGTCGTGATGGGAGTCCGGCCCGGTGGTAGCTCGTCGAGGGTCGTCAGATCGAGGTCGCCGTAGACGGTCATCGCCGCCGTCCGCGGGATCGGCGTGGCCGTCATGACCAACACGTCGGGTACGGCGCCCTCGGCTCCCTTGGCCCGCAGGACCGAACGCTGCTCGACGCCAAACCTGTGTTGTTCGTCGACGACGACGACGCCCAGGTCGCGAAACTCCACGGTGTCGGTCAGAAGGGCGTGGGTGCCCACCAAGATGTCGATCTCCCCACCGGCGAGCGCGGAGGCGAGCCGCGACCGATCTCCTGCTCCGCTCCGGCCGGTGAGCAACTCCACCTTCACCTCGCGGACCCCAAAGAGGTTGTTGGCGTCGACGCTGAGGCCTCCCACCAGGGCTCGGACGGTGGCGTCGTGCTGCTCGGCGAGCACCTCCGTTGGCGCCAGGAAGGCGCCCTGGTGTCCGCCCTGGACGGCGGTCAACAGCGCGGCGACAGCTACCAACGTCTTGCCGCTCCCGACGTCGCCCTGGAGCAGGCGGTGCATGGGGTGGGGGCCGGCCAGATCGTCATCGATCTCGGCAATGGCCTGGCGTTGGGCGGCGGTCAGATCAAAAGGGAGCTGGGCAAGGAAGCGCGCGACCAGGTCACCGTCCAACGTGTGGCGAATCCCGGTCGACTCGCGCTCGACCATGCGCTTGCGTTGCACCAGCAGCAGTTGGAGCCGCAGCAGCTCGTCGAACGCCAGCCTGGTGCGCGCCGCCTCCTTGGCGCCGAACGACTCGGGCGCATGGATCTGGTGGAAGGCCCACGTCCGATCCACGAGACCCAGCTCATCCTTCACCGCAGCCGGCAGCGGGTCGTCGATCTCGCCCGCCCATGCGAGCGCCGTCTCGACGCATTCGGCGATCTCCCAGCTGAAGATGCCCGCCGTTTCGGACTGCGCATATACCGGCACGAGACGGCCGGTGCGGTCCCCGACCAGGTCGACGATGGGGTTGGTCATCTGCCGGGCGCCACGGAAGACGTCCACCTTGCCGAACAACCAGACGTTGTGAAGTCCCTCGGGCAGTTGTTTGGCCCGCCAGGTCTGATTGAAGAAGACAACCTTGAGACGTCCGGTCCCGTCGCCGACCTGGACCTCGACACGGGGCTTGCCCCGGTGAGCGGGCACCACACCGGATCGGCGGACATCGACGAGCACACCGACCGGCTCGCCCAGCTTCACGTCGGCGATCGTCGCGTGGTGCGTCCGGTCGACGTAGGTGCGGGGGTAGTACATCAGCAAGTCGAGCACGCTTTCGACCTCGAGCCGGTGGAGCCCTTCAGCGCGCTTGGGTCCGATCCGCGAGCCAGCGGTGACGAGCGCTTCCGCCAGCTGGTGCAGGGTGCGTGCCAACCCGGCCCGCTATTCGATCGAAAACAGGTAGGGGTAGGTGGGTTGCCCGCCGTGGTGCACCTCGACCATGACGTCGGGACGCTCCTCGGCCAGCCATTCCGTCATGTGCCTCGTGGCCGCGGCCGTCGCCCCTTCGCCCTCGAGCACGGTCAGGATCTCGTGGTCCGGGCTGAGCAGGTGGGCGATCAGGGCGATGCCGGCGTCGGCCGCCGTCGGCGCGACCACGACGATCCCACTACGGGCCAATCCGATGAACTCGCCCTCCTTGACCGGACCGGCATCCGTCACGGCGTCGCGAACGGCCGTCGTCAACTCGCCTGTCACGACGCTCCCGACCGCCGTCTCCATGGCCGACTCGTTGGCGTCCCCGTCTCCCTCGGGGTCATAGGCGAAGGCAGCCGCCAGTCCCTCGGTGAGGCTGCGCGTCGGGATGACCCGCACTTCCTTCACGGTGTGCGGAGCGACCTGCTCGGCTACCGGGATGATGTTTTTGTTGTTGGGCAGGATGATGACGACGTCGGCCGGGCAGGCTTCGACGGCCTCCAGGATCTGCGCTGTCGAAGGGTTCATCGACTGGCCGCCGGCGACGATGGCCTGCACGCCCACGCTGCGGAAGAGGCGTCCCAACCCGGCCCCCGTCGCGATGGCGACGACCGCCGTCGTGACCGGCCCGCCGAGCACCCCGGGGCCGCCCTCCTCTGGAGGCGTCAAGGTGGCCTCCCGGACCCAGCGTTCCTCCTCCACCTGCTCCAGGAGATCGGTGACGCGGATCTCCCGGGGCCGCCCGGCGTCGAGCGCGGCCTCGATTGCAGCGCCGATGTCGTCGGTGTGAATGTGGCAGTTCCAGATCCCGTCGCCGCCGACGACGACGATCGAGTCCCCGATCCCCGCCCAGACCTCGCGGAAGGCCGGCACCGTCTCGTCGGCCGCTTCGAGGAAGTACATGACCTCATAGCGAAGGTCCGACACATCCCCGTCCCCGTGACCGGGCATCGGGGCCTCGGTGATCGCGGGTAAGCCGGCGGCGTCGGCCAGGCCCGACGGGTCGGGCATCGACCGCCCGTCGACGACCCGCAGGAACGAGTCGAGCAGCAGCACAAACCCGGCGCCGCCCGAGTCGACGACCCCGGCCTGCTTGAGGGCCGGGAGCAGGTCGGGGGTGCGGGCCAGCGCCTCGTCGGCGCCTTGACGGGCGGCCTCGAGCACCTTGACCAGGCACGCCGACGAGTCGTTGGCCTGGAGGGCGGCGTCGGCCGCCGCCCGGGCCACAGTCAGGATCGTGCCTTCGACCGGTCGCATGACCGCCTGATAGGCGCCGGCGGCGGCGGCGTCGAGCGAGCGGGCGATGGTGTCGGGCCCGGCGCCGTCGGGCTCGGCGTCGAAGCCCTTGGCCAAACCCCGCAGGATCTGGCTCAAGATGACGCCGGAGTTGCCCCTGGCGCCCATGAGCGAGCCGTGGCTGATGGCCTTGCACACGACGGCCATCTCCGAAGCGCCGCCGAGCTCGGCCAGCTCGGCCACGACGGACTCCAGCGTCAGGGCCATGTTGGTCCCGGTATCGCCGTCCGGGACGGGGTAGACGTTGAGCCGGTTGATGGCATCCTGGTGAGCCCGGAGGGCATCTCGATAGCCGACGACGACCGCCTTGAGCTGGGCTGCGCCCAGGCGCTCGAGCGTCTCCATGGCCGGCGATGCTAACGTGATCAGCCGTCCCAACGTCCGACAAGAGGTCCGCCCAAGATGGCATCGGTTTGTGAGGTGTGCGGCAAGCGCCCCTCGTTCGGCATGAGTGTGAGCCACTCGCACGTGCGCAGCAAGCGCATGTGGCGACCCAACGTTCAGCGCGTGCGCACCATCGTCAACGGGACGCCCACTCGGCAGTATGTCTGCACCGGCTGCATCAAAGCCGGCAAGATCACCAAGCGCGTCAGCTAGCCGGCTCCGCGGCTGCGGGCCCGGCGCCGCGCTTGACTCCGGCGCCGATCGCGGCCCGCACAAACGAGATGGCGCCCTCACAGGCCGGCGCCAACTCCGCGCCGAGGGCGAGTCGCGCCGTGATCGCCGCCGACAGCACGCAGCCCGTCCCGTGGCTGCCCCCACCGACCAGCCGGGGCGCACAAAACCAGATCGGCGCGGCCGCTCCCATGACGAGGCAGTCGGCGACTTCGTCGCCGGGCGCATGACCTCCCGTCACCAGAGCCGCCCCGCAGCCCAGGTCGACCAGGGCCCGGGCGGCGGCCGCGATCTCGTCACGGGTCCCGACGGGGAGTCCGGTGAGCAGAGCCGCTTCAGCCAGATTGGGGGTCACGACGGTCGCGAGAGGCAGGAGCCGCTCCCGAAGGACACCTGGCCCGTCGCCGGAGAGCAACGCCGTGCCCGACGTCGACACCAGGACGGGATCGACGACGATCGGGTAGCCAACGGCCACAAGGGCGTCGGCGACGGCGGCGACGATCGAGGCGCTACCCAACATTCCCGTCTTGCACGCGCCTACCCCGAGGTCCGCCGACACCGCCCTGATCTGAGCCACGACGGTCGAGGCATCGACCAGATGGATGTCGTGCACGCCCATCGTGTCTTGCGCCGTCACCGCGGTGATGGCGACGGTCGCCCACACGCCGTGGGCGGCGAAGGTCTTGGTGTCGGCGACGACCCCGGCCCCGCCGCTGGAGTCGGAGCCGGCGATGGTAAGGGCGACGGCGGGGGCGACGGTCATCCGATCGGGTGAGTCCACCCGGCCGAAGGCATGGCCGCACCCTCCAGCACGCGGTGGTCAGCGTCGGTGACGCACCGGCCCAGCAGGATCGGAGCCCGCAGCCCTCGCCGGGCGAAGCCATCGGCCACGCCGGCATCGGGGCGGCAACACCAGACGAGCTCGTAATCCTCTCCGCCACCGAGTGCCTCCTCCCGGAGCGCGCCCGCCCTGATGGGAAGGACATCGAGCTCGCATCCCACGCCGGAGGTCGAGAGGACGTGGCCGAGATCGGCGGCGAAGCCGTCCGACACATCGATCATGGCGGTGGCCCCGAGCTGCCGGGCCGCCACCCCCTCGGCCACCCGTGGTGTGGGTCGAGCATGAGCGCGGACGAGGTCGGCCCCCACGGGATCGGCATCCGCCCCACCCCCGCGAAGGAGGCGCAGCCCGGCGGCGGCGCCACCCAGGGTGCCCGTGATCCAGATCTCGTCGCCGGGGTGTGCTCCCGATCGCAGGACGGGCGGCGGTGTCACGGCGCCATCACCCAATACGGCCACATTCACCACAAGGCGCGGAGCCGACGTCAGATCGCCTCCGACGATCGGGCAGCCGAGCACGGCCGACGCTTCCGCCAAACCGTCATAGAGCCCGTCGAGGTCGGTGTCGGGCGGGCCGGACACGGTGACGAGAGCGCGGACGGCGACGCATCCCATCGCCGCCAGGTCGCTGATGTTGACGGCGAGCGCCTTCCAGCCGAGGTCGGCGATCGACGTGAGGGTGAGATCGGCGTGGACACCATCCACCACCGCATCGGTGGCGACGACGACGACGCCAGGCCCGATGTTGACGACCGCGGCATCGTCGCCGATCCAGACTTCGCCCGGTGCCAGGCCATCGGCAAACCGGGCGGCGATGCGCTCGATGGCGGCAAACTCTCCCCGGCCGGTAGCGTCGCCCACGCCATCACGGTAGGAGGAACCGCACCGATGCAGGGAGTCATAAAGGCGTACGACCCGGGGACGGGCGAGGGTGTCGTGATCCGCGACACCGATCGCAGCGAGTACGACTTGGCGGCCGACGCGCTGGTCGGATCCATCTTCCGGATGCTCCGGCAGGGTCAGCGCGTGATCTTCGAGTTGGACGACACGGGCGAGGCAACTCACCTCCGGCTCGGCTCCGAAGTAGACATGGGTACCCCGGACGGCCCCCCGCCGATGCCCCGGGCCTGACTCAGCGGACCGTTACACCGATTAAGTGTGGCCCGAACGTAAGTCGTACCATCCGTAGACCGTTTCCCAGACGTCCCGAAACATCGAGGAGGGTGACCCCCCGTGAGCCTCTCGAACACTGCGACCTCGAATGCCAAGCTCCTGGCCTGGGTCGATGAGGTCGCTGCGCTCACCGAGCCCGACGACGTCTACTGGTGCGACGGTTCGGCCGACGAGTACGACCGCCTGGCCGCACTGTTGGTGGCGGCCGGCACGTTCGAGCGATTGAGCGGTGCCAAGCGCCCCAATAGCTACCTCGCCGTCTCCGACCCCGGCGACGTCGCCCGCGTCGAAGACCGCACGTACATCTGCTCGGCCAAGGAGATCGACGCCGGCCCGACCAACAACTGGCGTGATCCGGCAGAGATGAAGGCGACGCTGACCGAGCTGTTCCGGGGTTCGATGCGCGGGCGGACGCTGTACGTCGTGCCCTTCTCGATGGGCCCGCTCGGATCGCCGATCGCCAAGATCGGTGTCGAGCTGACCGACTCGCCCTACGTCGTCGTCAACATGCGGATCATGACCCGCATGGGCCGCGGCGCCCTGGAGGTCCTCGGCGCCGACGGTGACTTCGTCCCCTGCCTCCACTCGGTGGGCTATCCCCTCGTCGACGCCGCCGGCGCCAGCCGACCCGACCTGGCCTGGCCCTGTGACGCCGACAACAAGTACATCGTGCACTTTCCGGAGACGCGCGAGATCTGGAGCTACGGATCCGGATACGGCGGCAACGCCCTGCTGGGCAAGAAGTGCTTCGCCCTGCGCATCGCCTCTGTCCAGGCCCGTGATGAGGGCTGGCTGGCCGAGCACATGCTCATCCTCAAGCTGACCAATCCGGCCGGCGAGACCAAGTACGTGACCGGCGCGTTCCCGTCCGCATGCGGCAAGACCAACCTGGCCATGCTCGTCCCGACGCTGCCCGACTGGAAGGTCGAGACGGTCGGCGACGACATCTGCTGGATGAAGTTCGGGCCGGACGGACGGCTGTGGGCGATCAACCCGGAGGCCGGCTTCTTCGGCGTTGCTCCGGGCACGTCCAACAAGACCAACCCCAACGCCATGTTCAGCGCGTCTGCCAACACCATCTTCACCAACTGCGCCAAGACCGACGACGGCGACGTGTGGTGGGAGGGGATGACCGACACGCCGCCCGACCACTTGATCGACTGGAAGGGCAAAGACTGGACGCCGGCGTCGGGCACCCCGGCCGCCCATCCCAACGCCCGATTCACCGCGCCCGCCGCGCAAGATCCAGCCATCGCTCCGGAGTGGGAGCAGCCGGGCGGCGTGCCGATCGACGCCATCCTGTTCGGCGGCCGGCGTTCGTCGGTCGTGCCCTTGATCCACCAGGCCTACTCGTGGCAGCACGGCGTCTTCCTCGGCTCGATCGTGGCGTCGGAGACGACGGCCGCGGCCACCGGCGCCGTCGGCCAACTGCGCCGTGATCCCTTCGCCATGCTGCCCTTCTGCGGCTACAACATGGGCGACTACTGGGCCCACTGGTTGCGGGTCGGCGCCGGCGCCGATCCGGCCAAGCTGCCCAAGATTTTCTACGTCAACTGGTTCCGCAAGAGTCCGTCGGGCGCCTTCCTGTGGCCGGGCTTCGGCGAGAATTCCCGGGTCCTCGAGTGGGTGTTCAAGCGTTGCGACGGAGTCGGCGACGCCGTCAAGACACCGATCGGTTACCTCCCCGGTCCGACGGGGATCCCGACGGACGGCCTCGACATCGCACCTGACGCGCTGGCCCAGCTCTTGGCCATCAGCGCCGACGAGTGGCGCAGCGAGATCCCGCTGATCGAGGAGTACTACGACAAGTTCGGCGACCACGTCCCTGAGGCGCTGCGGGACGAGTTGACCAGCCTGGAGAAGCGCCTCGGCGGCTGATTTTTAGGGGGGCGAACTTTTTAGGGGGGCGAAGGCCCCCAACGGATCCTGAAGGGACACCCATGACTGTTAGTGCGTACGTGCTCGTCCAGACCGAAGTGGGCAAGGCCGCGTCGGTGACGAGTGCGATCAGCGTGATCGAGGGCGTGAGCATCGCCGACACCGTGACCGGGCCCTACGACGCCATCGTCCTCGTCGAGGGCGAGAGCATGGACGCCGTCGCCAAGACCGTCGTCAGTCGTCTTCAGATGGTGGATGGGATCACCCGCACCCTCACGTGCGAGGTCGTCCACCTCTAGCCCCCCGGCGACCGGCGACCGGCGACCGGCGACCGGCGACCGGCGACCGGCGACCGGCGACCGCCGCGCCGCACCCACCCCGGCCGCTCAGCCGCCCTGGGCCACCAGCACGGCGCGGATCCCGAGGCCCATCACAAAGAGGCCGCCGAAGCCGTACAGCAGGTAGATGCGGTAGCGCATCTGCTGACGGTAGGAGTACAGGACGCCCACGGAGATGATGGCGACGAACCCGTAGAGCAGGTGGAACTGCGGGACCTTGTAGTGCTGCCCGGCGACGAGGCCCACGCCCAGGCACACCTGGATGAAGACGGCGAACTCCACGAACACGGTGAACCACCACAACGCCCGCGTCCGCAGCGCCGGCAGCCAGTGCGCGCCGAGAGCCCACACACCTGCCAAACCGTTGCCGATGATGACCACCCACGCCCACGATTTGTGGATGTCGAGGAGTGATGCCAGTGGGGTTGCGGTCAGCGGTGCCGACCTGGATCAGCTAGCAGCGCTGGCGCCCGCCGCCGCGAACCGCATCTCGGCTTCGGCCTGCGCCTCGGCGGCCACGTCGACAAGATCCTTGATCTCATCGTCGGTGAAGCCGGCGAGCGTGCGGAACGTCCGGGCCAGGTGGACAGGATTGTCCTCGCTCTCGCCGCGGAGCCCGCCAAAGCTGAACAACTTGTCGACCGTCCGCTGGAAGTCGAGCGCCGTCTTCAAGCGCTCCGGATCGTTGGCCGTCAGGCGACGCAGCCAGTCCGAACCCATCTTCACGTGGGTGACCTCGTCGGCCAGCATCCAGTCCTCGCAGAACTCGAGGATGGGGTCGCCGGTGCCACGGCCCACCTCGCGCATGGCGTTGAACACGTCGATCGCCAGCCCTTCGAGGGCGCGGTTGACGCCGGTCAGGCGCAGGACCGGGTCGGAGTTGCAGGCCGCCTCGTAGAGGAGGGTCTGCTCGGCGAACTCACCGATGGTCGACCCCATGTGCTCGGCCAGCTTGACCGAGATCTCGACATGACGAGCCTCGTCCCAGCACTGCCGGGCCATGTCGAGCTTCAATTCGAACGGCACCTCGTCGCTGCCCGTGCCGATGTCGAAGTCCCAGCATGTCCGGCCGGCGCCCTCGAGCGCCTGGATCTCGCCGGTGAAGATCCCGTGCATCAGCGAGCGGGCACTGTCCGGGAAGTCGGCCTGGTCGACGCTCATGTTGCTTCGGCCGCGCTCGACGTGGCCGTTGCGAGGATCGAAGATGAGATCCTCGATCCGGACGCGCTCGAAGCGCTCGTCTCGTGCGAGCTCCTGCGCCGGCAGCATCCTCTTCATGTCCTTGCCTCCCCGTGGGCGGCCACGCGCCCGGTCGACCAGATGGGCAATCGTACCGCCACCGGCCTCAGGATGCAGCCGCGTGCTGCTCGACGGAGAAGCTCCAGATCTCGCTGGCCGTCGAGACCGGCCCGTCGCCGCCGGGAGGACCACCGCCGGGAGGACCGCCCTCGCGAGGCGGGCCGCCGTGCCCTTGGCCGAACGCGGCCGAGGACATCCACGCCTCGAAGGCAGCCATGTCTCGCCACGTGGTCATCACCAACCAGCGGTCGCGACCGTCAGCGGGCCTCAGCAACTCGAACCGCTCAAACCCGTCCGCTTTCTCGACCATGCCGGCCCGGCCGGCGAAGCGTCCGGCCAGCTCGTCAGCGCGGTCGGGTGGAACGGTGATGGCGTTGATGACGACGTGACTCATGTGTCGATCATGTCACCGTCGGCACCGGCTTCCTCCGCAGCCACCGCGCGCAGGATGGCGTCAGCGACGACATCGGGCGCTTCCCGCAGGAGGAGGTGACCCTGGCCGGGTAATGACACCACGCGGGCCTGCTTCAGGCTGTCGGCGAGGGCTCGCTGGCTCTGCGGCCGCACGACCCGGTCGACCTCGCCGGTCACGACGGTGGTCGGCACGCGGAGGCCGGGTAGGCCGGCGGTCAGCGCGGGCAGGTCGTCCAACATGGCGCGCTGCTCGGCGACGAAGCTCCGCCACGACGAGATGCCGCCCTCGGAGAAGACGGGGACCGAGACCGGATCGGCCGGTGTGGGGACGGGGGCAAGGGTGCGACGGACGTCGTCGACGGTGAGCGCGACGAGCCCGGCGATGGCCAGCGCCGGTCCGATCACCGGCGCGGCCAGGAAGGCGTCGAGCTGGTCGACCGATCCGGCGCCGCCGATCGACGAGACCAGCACAAGGCTGCTGACCCGGTCGGGTTGAGTCCGCGCCAACTCGAGCGCGACACCGCCTCCCCACGAGTGAGCGGCGAATGTGGCCCGGTCGATCCCGAGTCGATCCATCAACTGAAGGACAGAGTGCGCGTTGGCAGAAAACCCGCCGGCGGGGCCTCCCGTGCGTCCGTAGCCCGGGCGGTCGGGCACCACGACGCGAAGGTCGAAGGGAAGCCGCCGGACGACCAGCTGCCAGTCGCGCCGGCTGCCGGGCTGGCCGTGGAGGAGTACGACCGCGGGACCGTCACCCCGGTCGTCAGCGACGATGGCCCGGAGTTGCCGGTCCGGCACTCGGCCGCCGGCCGCGTCAGTAGGCGGCGGCGAGGATGGCACGGGCATCATCCTCACTGACGGGACGAGGGTTGGCTCCCACACTGAAGTTGCCGCCGCTCATGCGGGCGACAGCGTCGAGGTCGTCGATCGTGACCCCGCAGTCGGCGAGCGAGCCGGGCAGCCCGAGGCGCTCGCGCAGTCGGTCGACGGCACCGGGCGCATCGTCGGGGTCGCCGAGCGCCTCACCGATGCGGGCAACCTCGTCCGGCACCGCGTCGGCATTGAATCGGAGTGCGTGGGCGAGTATCACGGCGTTGGCCAGGCCGTGGGAGATCCCGGTCCGCCCGCCCAGTATCTGGGCCAACCCGTGGTGCACGCCCATGCTCGCGTTGTGCAGCGCGCGGCCGCCGAGCATGGCGGCGCGCAGCATCCGACTTCGTGCGTCGATGTCAAACGGGTCGTCGACGACGTCGGGCAGGGAGGCGGCGACCTCCCTCACACAGGCCAGAGCCAGCACCTCCGCCTCAGGCGAGCGGGTCGGGCTGTAGGCGCACTCGATCCCGTGGGCGAGGGCGTTCATGCCCGTCTCGGCGCTAACTCGAGGGGGCATGTCAAGCGTGACGACCGGGTCGTAGATGGCAGCCAAGGGGGCCGTCGTCGGGCCGCCTCCGCCGCTCTTGCGCCGGGCGGCGACGTCGGTCATGCCAAAAAAGGGCGTCAGCTCAGCACCGGAGTACGTGGTGGGAATGCTCACGTGGGCGACCATCGGCCGGTCGACGTAGGACGCACCCGGGGTGCCCGCCTCCCGCTCCATAAACCAGCACACGGCCTTGCCCAGATCGGCGCACGAACCTCCACCAAAGGAGACCACGCCGTCGATGCCCGCTGACCGAGCGACGCGGACGGCCCGCTCGACGACGGTCGTCGGGACGTGGGGCGCAGCCTCGTCGAAGATGTCGGCCACCGCCCGGCCGAGTTGGTGGATCAGGCGTTGCCCGGGATCGGATGCGGCGCGCCCCTTGGTGGTGATGAGCAGCACGCGGCGGGCGCCGACGTCTCGGACGAGAGCGGGTGCCTCATCCAGTGTCCGGGGCCCAAACACGATGCGTTGAGCGAAGCCTGTGTGCACCGAGCGCACCGGCTCGGTCATACGATCTCGGTCTCCACCAGCCCGGGCGCGGCGTCTCGACGGATGAAGGTCTCGCTGCCGAAGGCCATGGCAAACCCGGCGTCGGGCATGGCCAAGAAGAAGCTGTCGGGGCCGATCTGGCTGGCGTGGGCGGCCATGGCTTTGCGCTTCTCGGTGAGCCACGCGCTCACGTCGACCCGAGTCGTGATCAACGCCCCGGGAGAGCCCATGGTGGGACCGCCGTCCTTCAGCATCTCCTCGGCCATGGCCGTGACGGCCGGATTGTCCCCCGCCTCAGCAGTCCCGGCGACGGCCGCTTCGAGAAGGGCCCGCATCCTGTCGCGGTCGATGGTCGCCTCGTAGACGCGCTCGACCTCGGCGAGCGCAGCAGCCCGGACACCGACCCGGTGAACCTGTATGTGGTCCGGGTGGCCGTAACCGCCGTTGGCGTCGTAGATGGTGAGCACGTCGGCCTGCTCTTCTCGGAGGATCGCGGCCAGGCGGTGGGCGGCCTCATCGACGTCGGCCTGCCAGAACGATGCGGGATCGTCATTGGTCGGCGTGTCCATCATCCCGGAGTCGCTGTAGCCGAGGAACTCGATGCGGTCGACGCCGAGCACGTCGGCGGCGGCCTGTAGCTCGACGACCCTGCGCTCCCATAGCTGCTCGCCGGGCCGGAGAAAATCTGGTGCCACTTCGCCCCGCTCGCCTCGCGTCGCCGTGACCAAAACGACCCGGTGCCCGTCGGCGTGGGCCTTGGCCATGGCACCGCCGGTCGCGATCACCTCGTCGTCGGGGTGAGCATGAAAGCAGACGAGGGTTGCCATGACGCCGCCATCCTCGCGCGCCGCGTACGGCGGGCCCGACGTCGCACCGGGTGTCTGACGGTCGACGGCTACTTGATGGCGCCGGTCTCGCGCAGCTTGGCGATCTCGTCGGCCGCCAGACCCCAGTCGGCGAGGGCTTCATCGGTGTGCTGGCCTGCGTGGGCCGGTGGGCGCTGGATGGCACCGGGGGTGCGACTGAAGCGCGGCGCGGGAGCGGGTTGGACCACGCCGGCGACGGTGGTGAACGTCCCCCGCGCCACGTTGTGAGGATGCTCGGGCGCCTCGCTCAACGACAGCACGGGCGCGAAGCACACATCGGTGTACTCCATCAGGTCGCACCATTCGGTCCGGGTGCGGGTCTTGAAAACGGCGGCGATCTTGTCCTTCAGCTCCGGCCACTTGCCCATGTCCATCTGGACGGCAAAGTCAGGGTCGTCGGCCAGACCGGCGCGTTGGAGCAACTCGGCGTAGAACTGAGGCTCGATCGACCCGATCGAGATGTACTTGTGGTCGGACGTCTCGTAGACGTCATAGAAGTGGGCGCCGGTGTCGAGCATGTTGGTCCCGCGCTCGTCGGACCAGGACCCCAGCACCCGCATGGTGTGAAACATGGTCGTGAGCAGAGCGGCGCCGTCGACCATGGCGGCGTCGACCACCTGTCCCTGCCCCGAGCGCGCCGCGTCGAAGATTGCCGCGCAAACGCCGAGCGCCAACAACATGCCGCCGCCGCCGAAGTCACCGACGAGGTTGAGGGGCGGGACGGGGGCCTGGCCCCGGCGACCGATGGGCTCGAGAGCGCCGGCGAGGGCGATGTAGTTGATGTCGTGGCCGGCGGTCGTGGCATACGGGCCGTCTTGACCCCAGCCGGTCATGCGGCCGTAGACCAGACGCGGGTTGCGGGCCAGGCACTCGTCGGGGCCGAGGCCGAGCCGTTCGGTGACGCCGGGCCTGAAGCCTTCGATGAGGACGTCGGCGCTTTCGACCAGGCGAAGGATCGTTGCCACGCCGTCGGGATGCTTGAGGTCGACGCCTATGGATCGACGCCCTCGGTCCCAGGCCACGAGAGGCGGCGTCGCCGGGTCGCCCCCGTGGACCCGATCGGCCCGATCCACCTTCAAGACGTCGGCGCCGAGGTCGGCGAGGACCATGGCGCAGAAGGGTCCCGGTCCGATCCCCGCCAACTCGATGACGCGGACTCCGGTGAGCGGGCCCGAAGCGGGGGTGAGGCGGTTGTCGGTGGTTGAGGGCACGAGACGACTGCCTACTGC
>Ga0302325_10007690_pt1 | contig 23827 bp, 16 predicted proteins | sample Palsa_T0_2_FD_201948 | JGI IMG/M metagenome (GOLD analysis project Ga0302325, IMG submission 201948) | Peat permafrost microbial communities from Stordalen Mire near Abisko, Sweden - Palsa_T0_2 | ecosystem: Environmental > Terrestrial > Soil > Palsa > Peat permafrost | place: Sweden: Abisko... | reverse complement strand
TTGCTGTCCTGACTGCGCCCGCGCTAAATCTGCGGTCGATATCCATGCAATCGCTCCCAGAGCGATTAATCCCGCCGAAGAACGCCAACTAATTTTCAGCCTAATTTTCAGCCCAATTTTCTGCACGCGCATCTCCTCACCGGATTCTCGAAGAGCGCAGACTATCACAACCTGCGCAGAAAAGGCGCACGGTTCGGTTTACGGCTCATTCGATTTACCTGAGGCTTTACTTATGCAGCAAGGGAATCAGCAGGGGCGCCATGTGCTCGGCGATCAACTGCGAACCCTTCGCTGTGGGGTGAATCCCGTCCTCTTGAATCGTGCCCGGCACTGTGTAGATATGGTCGTAAAGCATCGGCATCAGCGCCACATGATGCTTCTCGGCGGCATCGCGAAAGACGGCATTGAAGCTTTTGATAAAGTCCGCTCCGTAGTTGGGCGGCAATGTAATGCCCACCAGCAGCACGCGGATATGCGCCGCCTGCAAGGTGGTCAGCACGGAGTCCAGGTTTTGCCTCGTCATTTCGAGCGGCAGACCGCGCAGGCCGTCATTGCCGCCGAACTCAACCACGACCACCTCAGGACGGAGCGCAACGATGGAGTTCACGCGTGCCACGGCATCCTTGGTCGTATTCCCGCTCACGCCCTGATTGACGACATGGTAGTGATAGCCCCGGTTCCCCAGGAGGTCTCCCAGCGCGGCTGGATAGCTTTTGGATTCGTCCAATCCGTAGCCGGCCGTGATGCTGTCGCCAAAACAAACAAGCGTCTTTTGAGGTGTGGCGGCGCGCAACCCGGTCGCGATCAGGCAGATTGCCAGCAGCAGGCCCAGACGCCGCGATGTTTCGATGCAACGAGTCCTCACCTGTGCAGTGTATCAATGCTCGTCTCCATGCTCGCCGCACAGAGCTCGTCGCGCAGCCGGTTCGGAACGGGAACGCTTACGGGAGAAACCGCGTAGCATCAGGATAGGAGTTGGAAAACGGAATGATTGAAGTTCGCAACGTGCGGAAGTGGATTCAAAACGGTGCAAGACGGGTAGAAATTCTGAAGGGGATCAACCTCAGCATTCCTTCCGGCCAGTTCGTGGCCATTGTCGGCGCCAGCGGCAGCGGCAAGAGCACGCTGCTCGGCCTGCTGGCAGGGCTCGACACGCCCAGCGAAGGCGAGATCTGGCTCGACGGCACACCCATCCATAACCTCGAAGAAGAGGCGCTATCCGCGGTGCGCGGCCAGAAGCTGGGCTTCGTTTTCCAGTCCTACCAGCTCATTCCGACGCTCACGGCGCTTGAAAACGTGCTCCTGCCTTTTGAATTGAATCTGCCCGGCAACGGCATCCCCCAGGCACGGAAGCTGCTCGACCAGGTCGGTCTTGCCGAGCGTATGGATCACTATCCGGTTCAGCTCTCAGGCGGCGAACAGCAACGTGTAGCCCTGGCCCGCGCGTTCATCGTCGAGCCCCCCATTGTCATGGCTGACGAGCCTACGGGCAACCTCGATTCGATCAATGGACAGAAGATTCTGGAACTGCTACTGAGCCGCAACAGTCAGGCCGGCACCACGTTGGTGCTGGTCACGCACGATCCTCAGGTCGCTGCGCTGGCACATCGCAAGATCGTCCTCCGCGACGGCATGATTGTGGAAGATACGATGCGCGAGGATGTTCTCTCGACCGTCATTGCAGGCGGGCAGAACTAAATGGCCAATCGTTCCTTGACATGGTCCAGAGCCGCTGTCATTGCTGGGCGCGACCTACGCTCGGCACCAGGCAAATTCGTCTTCGTCGTGCTCTCCGTTGCCGTCGGCGTGGCCGCGCTTGTGGGCGTGCGCGGCTTCAGTGAAAGCTTCCGTTCCACGCTCACCCGCGAGGCGCGTTCGCTGATGGCCGGCGATCTTTCGGCACGCACCAATCAACAGCCGTCTACGGAAGAACGCCAAAGGATTAAAGGGCTTGAAGCTCAGAGAATCCGGACCACCTGGGTCACGGAGACCATCTCCATGGCCTCGGTTCCGCCTGATCCTGTCCCGATTCTCGTTTCTTTGAAAGCCGTTGACCCCTCCGAATACCCCTACTACGGCAAAGCTGTCCTTGATCCAGACATGCCGCTCAGCTCGGCGCTTGCCGACAACTCCGTCGTGGTAGCGGACGAGTTCCTCATTCGCCTCAAGGCCAAGGTTGGAGACTCGCTTCGGCTCGGCGGTCATAGCTTTCGCATCGCGGCGCGCCTGGTGGAGGAGCCAGACCGCATCACCGCAGGCGCAGGCCTCGGCCCGCGCGTGCTAATCTCCCGCGCTGCGCTTGATTCAACCAGCTTGCTCGCCCCCGGCAGTCGGGCCAACGAGCGTCTGCTGCTCCAACTCCCGGCGTCCAGCAAGACCGCGGCGCAATTGGCGGCAGTGCGCAAGCAGGTCGAGACCATTCTGCCTGAGGCTCAGGTGATGGACTATCGCGAGGGGAATCCCGCGCTCACAGAGGGGCTCGACCGCGCCAGCGCGATCCTTTCACTGATCTGCCTGGTGGCTATGGTCCTTGGAGCTATCGGTGTAGCCATGTCCATGCACGCGCACCTTGAACAGCGCATGGATGTGCTTGCAATTTTGAAGGCCATCGGCGCAGGTTCCGGCGATCTGCTGCGCATCTTTCTGCTGCAGACCATGGGGCTAGGGCTAGCGGGAGCCGTGCTAGGCGTGGCTGCCGGAGGAGGCGTGATGCTGGCTCTGCCTGCGGTCTTCGGCAATTTGCTCCCGGTCCACGCGACGCTCGCATTTCCCTGGCGCTCGGCGCTCGCGGGACTTGCGACCGGCCTGCTCACCACGCTGCTCTTTTGCCTGCCGCCGCTGCTGGACGTGCGTGAGATTCGCCCGATTTTGGTATTGCGCCGCATGGTCGAGCAGTCCGAGGAGCGCGGCTTTGTCGCCTTTCTTCGACGCTGGGGTCAGCGCAAGCTGCAGATCGCTGCAGCCATTGTGATTCTTGCCGCGCTAACGGCTATCGCCGCTGCGCTCAGCGATTCCGCGCAGGTTGGAGTGTGGTTTGGCGCGGCCCTGACGGCGATTCTGGTTGTATTGCTTCTGCTCTCGGCGGGATTTCTTCGCCTGCTGCGTTGGCTGCTCAAGCTTGTCCGTCTCCGCCTGCCGCAGTTTCTACGCCAGGGACTGGCTAATCTCTATCGTCCCGGCAATCAATCTGCCGCGGTGCTGGCCGCGCTGGGCACGGGTGTCATGCTTATCCTCGCCGTGTACCTGATGCAGTCGCAGGTTCTGCGCGAGATCCAGGAAACCGCTTCGCCCAAGCTGCCTAACATCTTTCTGGTCGATGTCACCACAGAAGAAGTTCCGGGGATGAAGAAGTTCTTCGAGAGCCAGCCTGGTCCAAAACCTGGCGATCATGCGGAACTCGACTTGCTGCCTGTAGTCAGCGGGCGTTTCATCTCTCTCAATGGCGTTCCGCTTGAAAAGCTGAAAATCGAACACTTCCCGCGCCGCATGTTGGAAAGCGTTTCGTTTAGTTGGGCTGATACCGTTCCTGCTGGGGACAAGATTCGCCAGGGCAAGTGGTGGAATGAAAAGGATGCCGCGACGGCGCACGAGATCGCTATCGACGAAGGCGTCGCCAACCGCATTCATGTTGGCCTGGGGTCGGCAGTAGAGATCGAAGTCAACGGCCAGGACACGCCGCTGAAGGTAGCCGCAATCTTCCGCTCCGATCAGCAGCATCTGGGTGGACGCGCAGACTTCCTGCTGCCGTCCGGGCTTCTAAAGAACGCAGCCACTGTGTGGTATGGCGCGGCAAGGATCGATTCTCATCAGGTTTCGCAGGTTGAGCGCGCTCTCTTCGCAGCCTTCCCAACGGTTACCGTAATCAATCTCGCGGATGTGCTCGATCGCATTGAAACTGTGGTTCGCCAGATCACTTTCGTGGTTCGCTTCCTGGCTGGATTTTCCATCTTCGCAGGACTCATGATTCTGGCCTCGAGCATTGCCAGCACTCGATTTCGCCGCACACGCGAAGCAGTTGTGCTCAAGACGCTGGGAGCCACGCGCTGGCGAATCATCCGCATCTTTTCGGTCGAATTCAGCGTGCTGGGTTTGCTCGCAGGCACGGTCGGCGCCATCTTCGCCAACCTGCTTACGCGCGTTCTGCTGCACAAGCTTGAGGCACAATGGCACTTCGAGTGGCGCGCCACGCTGATTGCTCTTGCCGGTACAGCCGTCCTGGCCGCGGCGACAGGATGGCTGGCCAGCTATCGCATCTTAGGTCTGCGCCCGCTCGAGGTTCTACGCGAAGAGTGACTTTGCTGCAAATCGCATCAATGCTCCTCAGTACCCAAGTTCCCGCCCGTGACGGATAGCAAGGATTACGACTTGTTTCTCATCGTATTCATACCTGGCGATATACGCACCCTGCCCAAATTCGATAACCCATTCGCGAATCTCAGAAGGCAGATCCTCCACTGGGCGACCGATCTCAGGATGTTTTGCAAGCACCCTTACGCCTTGCTGGATTGTTCTTACCGCCCTATACGCAGCGTCCGGACTCTTCGATGCTAAAAAAGCGTGGAGTCGTCCCAAATCCAGTCGGGACCTTCGAGACCAGACTAAACGTGGCATTCAGGCAGCTCGGCCTCTTCACCTTTTTCGAGATTCGCAACCCACTTATCTACTTCTTCTTCCGTCAGATGCAAACCCGTGGCGTGAAAATCCTCCCAGGCAGCAAGGGTATCCAGTCGGAACCGCTCTCGCTTCTCTTCTCGCTCGACATATTGCTCAATGGCTTCGCGCATCACCCAATGTGCCGTTCTACGCCGCGCCAAAGCGAGCTGTTGCACTCGTTCCTTTATTCCTGAATCGAGTTTCAGGCTGGTCGTCGAAGCAGTCGCCATATGATGTACTCCAAGGTGTTACCTATTGTCACTATAGCATGAAGAGTCTTTAGAAGTCCTCATCTCCCTCGACTTTGGGTAGTACATCGTTCGGCCCGGCAAACATCACGTACAACGTGGGCAGCAGGAATACTCCAATCACTAGGTTGGCTAGCAGGCCGCCCACAATCACAATAGCGAAAGGCCGCTGCGAATCCGAACCAATGCCGTGCGACAGTGCGGCAGGCATCAATCCCAGAGTAGCCACCAGCATGGTCATCATGATGGGCCGCAGCCTCAGCACAGCACCTTCGATTGCCGCTTCAATGATGTCCGTCTTGCGATCTTCCTGCATGCCTTTTCTGCGCGCGCGCAGCTGGTTGATGTACTCGAGCATGATCACGCCTGTCTGCACGGAAACGCCAAAGAGCGCCAGGAACCCAACCCCTGAAGACACGCTGAAGTTGGTATGCGTGAGAAACAGCGCCAGCGGGCCGCCAATCGATGACATGAACACGCTTGCTACAACCAGAAGCGCCCACTTGAACGAATGAAACATGATGTAAAGGATCAGGAAGATTCCAACCAGCGTAATCGGAACCACCAGCGCCAGTCGCTTGTCGGCGCGCTTCTGGCTTTCGTATTCGCCGGCCCACTCGGTGTGATAGCCGGGAGGCAATTTGACGGCGCTGTCTACCTTCTTGATTGCCTCTTCTACCGTTGACCCAAGGTCGCGGCCACGTACTGAATACTTGATGGCAATGTACCGTTGTCCCGCTTCCCGATAAATCTCCTCGGCACCATCATCCTCCGATGCGTGCGTCAGCTGAGCCAGTGAAACGCGCTCTCCGTTTGGTGAAAGCAAGCGAATGTTTTCGATGGCATCTCGCGTATCGCGGTACTTCGGTTGATAGCGCAACGTCACATCGTATCGCGCCTCGCCCTGCTGCACCTGGGTCAAGGGAAAGCCTCCTACCGCTGTCTGAATTGCATCCTGAACGTCGGCCACATTGATGCCAAATCGTGCAGCCGCTTCGCGATCGACGGTGAGGTTGAGGTTGGGCTGGCCGATGATCTTGAAAACGCCAAGATCTTGAACGCCCTTGACCGTGGTCATCTGATCGGCGATCTCCTGCGCTTTCTTCTCCAGGGTTTTTAAGTCATCGCCGTAGAGCTTCACCGCCAGTTCACCTTTGACTCCCGAAACAGCCTCTTCCATGTTGTCGGAAATCGGCTGCGAAAAATTCCAGATCACGCCTGGAAACTTTTCCAGCTCTTTATCCATGGCAGCGATCAGTTCCTCTTTGTTCTGATGGAAGACCGGGCGCCAATCCTGCTTCTGTTTCAGATTTACGAAGTATTCCGTGTTGAAAAATCCCGTGTAATCGGTGCCATCATCCGGGCGCCCGGTCTGGCTCACCACCTGTAGTACCTCAGGAAACGACGCCATCACCAGTCTCGCTTTATTGGTGAAGTCGATGCTGGGCGTGGGCCCCTCGCTGGGCGCGAGCGTGCCGCGAACCCAGATCGCGCCCTCGTCCAGATGCGGCAGGAATTCGGATCCAATGACTCCGCCAAAGTTGAGCCACATCGCTGTCGCAAAGACCAACAGCGCCGCGCCCACAGTGATCTTTCGATTCTCTATCGCCCACCGAACGCTGGTCCGATAGTGCTTGATCAGCCAGCCCATCAGGGGGTTTTCCCACTCCTTCGCGCCTTTGCTGAAGAGCAGGCTGGCCAGCACTGGCGCAACAACGATCGAGAAGGTCAGTGCGCCAAGCAGCGCAAAGGCCACCGTCCACGCCATCGGCTTGAAGAGCCGTCCTTCAACCGCCTGCAGCGTGAAGATAGGCAGATACGCGGTGATGATGATCGCGATCGCAAAGAACACCGGCCGCTGTACTTCCTGCGAAGCATCTCGGATCTTCTGTTGCGGGGTATGCGGATCGTTCTTGTGTGCCAGATGGCGAACGATATTCTCGATCATCACCACCGCACCATCCACCACCATGCCAAAGTCCAGCGCGCCCAGTGAAAGCAGGTTGGCCGGGATATGATTCAGCTGCAGCAGAATCGAAGCGAAGAGCAGAGAGAAGGGAATCGTAAGCGCCACGATGATGGCGCCGCGTACATTGCCAAGAAACAGAAAGAGAATGATCGAAACCAGGATGACGCCATGCAGCAGATTCTCTTCCACTGTATCTACGGTATGTTTCACCAGATCCGAACGGTCGAGGAAGGGAACGACTTTTACTCCCGGCGGTAACACGCGCCCATTCAGCTCGGCGACTTTGGCTTCAATCCCTTTTAAGACAGGATCGGAGTCCTCGCCTTTTTGCAGCAGCAGAATTCCTTCGACAGTATCTGCGTTATCGACGATGCTTCCATCAGGATGATGCCAGGCACTGCCTATCTGCCCAAGGCGAATCTTCGGTCCCTGCGCAACTGTTCCCAGGTCGCGAACGTGAAGCGCCGTACCTGCCTGCGTCTTAATGACCGTGTTCTCGATGTCCTGCACCGAGTTGAACAGACCGATCGATTGTACGTTCACCTGCTGCGCGCCTTGCTCGATAAAGCTGCCGCCTGCGTTGGTGTTGTTGTTCGTGATCTGCTGCTCGACCTGTCCGATGCTAAGACCGTATGCAACGAGCTTGTCGGGGTCCAGCTTGATTTGGTACTCACGCGTTGGGCCGCCAAAACTGGATACGTCCACCACGCCTGGAACCTGCTTGAAGGACTTCTCCATGAACCAGTCTTCGAGCGATTTTTTTTCCATCGCGTCGTAGGCCGGATTGGTGCTCTCGAGCGTGTACCAGTAGATCTGGCCTACAGGGCTCCAGTCGGTGCCCATCTGTGGCTGCAGGCCTGCTGGAAGCGTCACTTGCGACATCCGCTCCAGCACGTGTTCACGGTTTACATCGTTGATGGATTCATCGTCAAAGGTAAGTTCCAGCGTCGACAGGCCGGCCAGCGTAAACGACCGCAAGTGAGTCAGGTGGGGAATACCGGCCATTTGGATTTCAGTCGGGACCGTTACCTGACGCTCAATCTCTTCTGCCGAGCGCCCCGGCCACTGCGTGATGATCGTGGCATAGTTATTGGCTACATCCGGATAGGCTTCCACCGGCAGAGCGCGAAAGGAAACGATGCCACATGCAGTAAGTAATATTGTGCCGCCCAGTATCAGCCAGCGGTTTTTCAGTGCGAAATCAACCAGCGCGCGAATCATTACTGGCTCACCGCGCTTTCCAGAGAAAGGGCATTCGTTACCACTTGCTGACCAGGCGCAAGGCCGCTCAAAATCTCCTGTTTGCCATCCGGCAGAACCTTTCCGCCTTGCACTCCCAACCGCTTGAATTGGTTGCTGCCCGCAGGTACGAAGACCCAATCGCGATCATGCAGATGCAGAACCGCATCCGCAGGAACCGCCGAGTAAGTTTGCTTGCTCTTGCTCTCAAACGTCGCTGTTACAAACATACCGATCTTCAGAATCCCGGGATTTGCGACCTGAATACGCACCTTCGCGGTACGAATGTTGGGGTCCAGAACCGGTCCAACATCGCTTATGCGTCCTGTCAGTACCTTGTCCGGATAAGCATTGATGTGAATCTGCGCCGACTGGCCCACGTGCACTTTGGACAGATCGTTTTCGTAGACATCGCAGAGTATCCACACCTGTGAAAGGTCCGCGATTACGAAGGCAGTGGAAGAGCCGGAAAGACTAACGCCGGCCGCTCCAGCCTGGGTCACATTTTGCGTGATGATAACGCCGGATACGGGTGCATACACATTCACGATCGGACTGGGATGATCCTTGTCTACACCGATCACTTTCAACTGTTCTTCGGCTGCGACCAGATCTGCTTTTGCGTCTTTCTCCGAATCCTCAGCCTGCTCGTACATGGCCTGCGATATCGCTCCATGTTCCAGTAGATCCTTTGCCCGAATAAAGGCTTTATTGGCGAGCTGCTCGTCGTTGACCGCCTTCAGGTAGGCGTCAAATGCAGTCGAAACATCCGGGCTCTGTACCTTGATCAGCAGTTGGCCCTTCTTCACGTAGTCATCGAGCCGCACCTTGATGTCGACCACGCGGCCATTGGCAAGAGAGATCACCGGAACCGTGCGCGAGACATCAGGATTCACCGAGCCGGTCGCCGATAACTGCGCCGATTCTTCCAGCTTCTCCGCTGTTGTCAAGGGGAACTGGCTCACCTTGTTCGCATCGACCGTGATCAGGTTCATATCCGAGAGATGCGTGACCTGCGCAGGCGGAGGCGCGCTGTCTCCCTGCTCCTGCTTCTTGCAGGATGTGAGCAAAACACTGGCCGCCAATAAGAGACCGAGAAAGCTGAATTTAGAAAAGTCTTTCGCTCGTTGCCGCATCATGGAATCACCTCGCGTCCAACTGCAAGATTCAGTTGGCTGGCCGCCGTTAAATAAGTGCCGATCAGTTGCAGATAGGCCAATTGCACCACGCGATAATCGCTCTGCGCATTCAGGAAGTCCGTGAGCGATGCCCCGCCGTGCTGATAGGCGTAAGTCACCGTGTCCCGCACGCGTGTGGACTGCTGCACGTACTTGTCCTTGTAGGGCTTGAGCAGGATGATGTTACTATCCACCTGCGCATAGGCCGAATCCACATCGCTGAAAACCTGCGCCCGCGTTGTTTCGCTCGATTCCGTCGACTTATCAATGTCGATCTGGGTGCGCTTCTTTTCGCCCTGATTGCGGTCGAAGATTCGCAGCGGCATGGTAATACTCAGGCCTAGGGCATTCTCCGCATTGGGGTTATTGTAGGAACCGTCATAGGTCCACCAACCGGCAAATGTCGGGTCGGTCGAACCATTTGAGACTGCCAATTTGTGAGCGGCTTTCGATTCCTCGATGGTTTGAAGCGCGGCCCTCAGGTCAGGCCGGTTATCGAGAGCCGTCTGTCGAAAGTCCTCAAGCTGCTTCAAGTCCGGTGAGAAGTCGAACAGCCCCTGGACATCGAAATTGTCAACGGGCGTGCGGTCGTTCAGCAGCTGCAGCAGTTGAATCTTCGCCGTGCGCAGATTTACCTTCGCCGTCTGCAATTCGGATTCGTACTGCACCCTCTGAAGTTCAATGCGGTCCAGGTCAACCTGTGCGATATCTCCGGCGTGAAATCGACTTCGGCTGATTTCGATGATCTTGTCGTAGTACGCCAGATCATCCTCGGCCAGCTTTACTACGGCCTTGGCCTGCAACGTCTGTACAAAGGCGCCTCGCAGGGTGAAGAGCAGATTTCGTTCCAGATCCTCGTGGCTCGACTCTGCGACGTGCGTTGCGTCCTTGGCTGTTTCCAGGCGCAGATTGCGCTTATTGTCCCGCTCCCACAGGTAGCTCAGGTTGCTCTGGTACTGCGTGCCTGCGAACGGTGACCAGACGCCGTTGTGGGGCGTTAGCTGGGTGCCGTCCGTGGCGAATGTAAATTGTGGATTCGGTCGCAGATGCGCGGTGATCTCCTGTGCCCTTGATTCTTCTACCCCCAGCGCATCGGCCTTGAGCGAAGGATTGTTTGCTTCAAACCGGGCCTTCAACTGCTCCCAGGTAAGCCCCGATCCTCCAGATTGATTTTCGGCGGCTTGCTGCGCATTCACCGCCGATGGTGTTTGGGTTCCTAACGTAGTAGTCTGCCCTGTCTGCTGCCCAAAACCGGGCGGAGCAGATCGCAGGAGGCACAGAGATATAGCTGCATACACTAGTGGTGCGAGTCGTTTCATGACAACCTCGCGGACCGCGACTGGAGCGGCCGCCGAATTCGTAACTTAATTGGATTGAAAAAAGGGGAGGCGTTTACACCGCGGGCGGCGGCCGGCTATACAAAGAGCGGCTGTGGTCAGGAGCAGGCGGAGCGACGCGGTAGTTTTCCACCACCTCTATGGAAAACCCGCTGAGCACGAGGGCGGTCATCATCTGCTCAGGAAGCGCCAGGGAAGCCGGAACCACCGAGGGATGACCTTCGTCCGAGTGAACCGATCGGCGCAGAGAACTATCTGTCTCCGCCGGCCCTTGCATAGCCATCAGATCGTCGCTCAGGGAAATGACCGGAAGCAGCAATAGCACCACCACCGCCAACGCCAGGATTTGCGTCCTTCGCGGTGCCTGATTGGCCGCGCGGGTTCGCACCCAGAACCATATCAGTCCCAGCGAGCAAAAGCCCCAGGCGAGATTGAGGATGATTTCCATAGCTACACCAAATTCTACCCCACGTAAAGCATTCCAGAGCACGGCCTTGATAGAACCTAGTTTGCAGTCGCGTCAATAAATGGACGATAGAGAATTCGTAAGGACTTGATAAGCAGAGCGGAATTTTCGCTCCATCGTCACCGTTCAGCGGAAAGCCAGTCCAAACTCAGTCGGAAATTGACCCGAGGTCGGCATTGCCCGTATGATGGTCGAGTTGGCTGTTCCGGTCCTGCATTCCGCTACGACCTCGGTCACCTCAACTGCATAGCGGATCATGCGCATCACCGATGTCCGCCTGTTGCCTCGTCGTTCAATGGTAGGACAGCTGACTCTGACTCAGCATATTGGGGTTCGAATCCCTGCGAGGCAACCAATTCTGTACTGCATTGCTCCTCGTCAAGGCTTCTCGTACCAATAAAGCCAACGTTTCCGCTAAAATCCCCGGCAATTACAGCGGCCTGCTTGCCTTGGCTCTCGCCTTGGTCGCTGGCCTGCGTCGTGTTAACCACTGCGACAACAACCACGGCGCCACCAGCCTCGTCCGCTCGAGTTCCTAAAGATCAACGGCCAGCGGAGCATGTTGGGGTCGAGTAGCTGTCTCGATCGAAGTGTCGGGTTCCTTCAGGCGACGGCTCATCGGAATCCGGTTGCGGGTTCGAAGATCGAGTTCACGGCAGATTTCCGGCTAGTGACCGTACCTACTGTTACGGCGTGTCTCAAACGCCAAGTTCATTGTTGTCAGTCATGTACGGGAACCGTTAGAACTCCCTCCTAACGTTGTCAGTCGCTACATCAACGGCATAAGGTTTTGTCCGATTAGAAGCCGCATTCCGGAAAGTCATGAAAAAGCGACTGATTCAAGTATTTGAGGAGGAAGAGATGACGCCAAACAGTTTGTTGCTTTACCGTGCAAGAACAAAAACAGGTCGGGTCTTCTCCCGGTTGGTGGTCGGCGCGATCGCTGCTCTTGGTGTCGGGATCTGGTTTGCAGGCGCGTTTGCAGGCGCACAAACCGATCGCGGCAGTGTGTCAGGAATCGTCACCGATCCATCCGGCGCCGGAATCGCGGGAGCCGCGGTAACTGTCACCAATACTGCGATGGGCACGCAGAACTCCACCGTTACAACTGGCGTGGGAGAATACACCGTGCCGGAATTGCCTGCGGGCGTCTATTCGGTTACGGTGGTTGCACACGGCTTCTCCACGCTGATCCGCAATGGAATCACCGTCTCGGTTGGTGAGACAGCACGTATCGACCTGCAACTAGGTGTTGGGCAGGGCGCGACGACCATTACGGTAACGGAGGACGCTCCTCTTCTCCAAACCGACAGCCCACAGAACAATATCGAAGTCTCCACGAAAGACATGAATGAGCTTCCATTTAACGTCGCCGGCATCGGATCTGTACGCGACCCGATGAGTTTTGCCGCGTTGGCGCCGGGAACCATCGTGGGCGGCTGGAACGATATCCACATTGAGGGCTCGCCGGCAGCGACGTACCGCGTCCTAATGGACGGCCTGGACGACACCTCGGCGGTCAAGGGCGCCATCTCCGATGAAAACCAGCCCTCAGTCGAGTCACTCGCCTCGCAAAGCCTTCTGGTGAACAACTATTCGGCGGAATTTGGTGAGTCAGCGGGCGGAATCTTCGACTACACTTCGAAATCCGGCGGCAACAGGCTGCATGGGACGGCCTTCAACTACCTTGAGAATGAGGATCTGGACGCCGGACAGCCCTTCAACTACACAAACGACAATCCCGCAGACCCCTACGCGAAGTACAACCCCGTGCAGCGGCAGCTTGATTTTGGCGGCTCTTTGGGTGGGCCCGTGGTGATTCCTCATCTCTACAACGGCCACAACAAGACGTTCTTTTTCTTCGCGTACGAGGAGTACCACAACACACAAACCCTCAACCAGGGGCTCATTACAGTTCCCACGCTTGCCTATCGCAATGGCGATCTGAGCTCTCTTCTGCAGGGTCCCATTCTTAATTCCAATGGAACGCCGATGGTGGATTGCCTGGGCCGGCAATTGATCAATGGCGCGGTCTACAACCCGAATTCGACTCAGACGTGCCCGGATGGTACGTCGGTCCGCAATCCGTTCCCGAACAATTTCATCGGTGCGCCCAGCACCTGGGATCCGGTGGCGCAGGCGGTTCTTCCCTACATTCCAACTCCAAAGGGGGCCACTGCCGACGCGCTGAACAACAATTACCCAAATCTGCAGCCGAACAACAAGTACCAGTACCTGACGAGCATCAAGATCGATCACTCGATCGGCGAGAAATGGCACATGTCGGGTTATTACATCGCCGAGCAGTCCGACAAGGACAATGCGGCTGACGGCATTAATGGCGAGGCAGCTCAGACCCGGTGGAACACAACCCCCGCTCCGCAGGCGTATTTCAATTTGGACTTTACAGCCACGCCGAGACTTGTGCTCCATGGCGGATTCGACTATACGAGCCACAACGCCGCGCAGGATGCGTTCGTGCAAAACTTCAAGGCGTCGACTCTCGGGCTGAACACGGCGGCAGATATGCCTGGCGGCGCAGCGAACACCTTCCCGATCATCTACGGTCTCACCACCAACCGCCAGGGCGTTCCTCAGCTGGGAAATAACAACGCTCCGTTTATCGACCACAACGAGTACTACACTTCATCCGCGACCTGGATCCATAGCAGCCATACGGTCAAATTTGGCGGCGATCTTCGTCATCAGAGGTTTGGCACTCACAACGACCTAACGGCCGGAAATTACGGCTTCGGTGCCTCTCAGACCTCTCTGCCGTCCACCCAGGGCAACTTCCCAAATGGCACGAGCCTCGGCGATGGTTTCGCGAGCTTTGCTCTTGGCCTGTTGAACAACGCAAGTATCGGAAACGATAACATTCAGTGGTTTCACCGCAAAGAGTCGGGGTTTTACGCGACAGATACATGGAAGCTCACGCACAGACTCACAGTGAACTATGGACTGCGTTGGGATTTCGAACAGATGCAGCACGAAGAGTACAACCGGGAAACCCAATTTAGCCCGACCGTCGCGAATCCATCGGCTGGCGGCCTGTTGGGCGGAACCGAGTATGAGGGGTATGGGACCGGGCGTTGCAACTGCATTTACGAGAAATTCTATCCCTGGATGATTCAGCCTCGCCTCGGCATCAATTATCAACTTACTCCGAAGACTGTGATCCATGCGGGGTCCGGACTTTATTCCGGCCAGCAACTCTTCATGAATGAAATCAACTACAGCAACCAGGGGTTTGGCTTCAACCAAGTGTTCCTTAACAGCCCCTCGTATGGCTTCGCCGCCGGTCAGTTTTCCAATGGCATACCGTACACCCCGGCAGCTTTGACAGCCACCAACTTTGACCCTGGCGCCTACCCGGGTCCGGGTTCAATCCAATCGCCCCCGAATTTTACTGTTTCAAACAATGGTCGTCCGGCGCGTTTTCTGCAAACAACCTTTGGCATCGAGCGTGAGGTCCTGAAGAATCTTTCGGCTGAGGTAGCTTTCATTGACAACCGTGGTGTTTGGCTTGAATCCGACGGGCTCTTCGTGGTTAACCAACTCCCTGTATCGACCATTGCGAAATACGGTTTGGACGTTACCAACCCGGCTGACCAACAACTTCTAACGTCGTCGATCTCGTCTCCCGCCGTGGTGGCTAGAGGATTCAAGTTGCCTTACCCAGGTTTCCCGTCCGGTCAGACCTTGGCTCAGGCGCTACGGCCATTCCCGCAGTTTGGCAATATAGGCGACCAATACGAGCGCGATGGCAATACCTGGTACGACGCGCTTCAAGTCAAGGTCACCAAGCGGACCAGCAAAGGACTGTCGGGCGGCCTCGGTTACTCCTTGTCGAAGGATCTGGGAACAGTCTCCAGCACTGGGACTTACACTACGTCGATACCGATACAGGATCCTACCCGGCCACCCAAGAGCCAGAAATCCTATTTGGCCATCGACCAACCGCAGATGGTCAACTTCTACTTCAATTATGAGGTGCCGAGATTCGGCATTGCGCAAAATGGCTGGAAGGCTGCCGTGTTGACAGGATGGACAGCCGACGGCATCTTCCATTACCAAAGCGGTTTCCCGATTCAGGTGCCCAATGCGCAGACGCCGTTCCAACTGAATTCCGTGACCTTTACCTCGAGTAACAATGGAAATAGCGTCTTTGCGAATCGCGTCTCTGGTCAGAAGCTCTTCTTGCATGGTCTCAATAACCACACCGGTGACCCCTATACCACGTTCTTTCTCAACCCCGCCGCGTGGGCAAACCCGACGCCCGGTACCTACTCCACTTCCAAGCCGTACTTCGGCGATTACCGTGGCCCGAGATATCCAGCCGAACAGCTGGGCGTTGGCAAGGCCTTCACGTTCAAGGAGGGCGTGAAGTTCTCGCTCCGCGCGGATTTCTTCAATGTCTTTAACCGCTGGGCGTATCCCGGCCTGAACAATACGGGAAATTTTGCGCAGGCTTCTCAATATAACAGCGACGGAAGCATTGCCAACGGCTTCGGTTATCTGGGGAATAGCATCTCCGGCGCAGGCGGAAACTTTGCTCCGAGAAGTGGTGAGTTTGTCGCGAGAATCCAGTTTTAAGCGGCAATTCAGCTGAAATTCCAACGAACAGGCCAGATGCACTCATCTGGCCTGTTAACTTGCAAGTACTGCTCTCCGGCGCCCGGGGTAAGCTTCTATGATCTGGCTACTCGCACTCCAACTCGCAGTAGGCCCAACGCAACATTACGAGAACGCAAAACAGGATTTTGCCCAACGGAAATTTTCCGAGGCTGTTAGCGAAGTCAATTTAGCTTTGCATGAGAGCCCGTACATGGTTCCAGCCCTGGTCCTCAAGGCCCGGCTGGCCCTTTTTGCGCATCGTCCGGATGTCGCCAAGAGCTGTCTTATCACGGCCATTACAGCTGATCCATCTTCTGAAGAAGCGCAATTTTTCCTTGGGGTGTTTTACTACAATAAAAACGATTTCATATCAGCGATTTCGCCTCTTCAAAAAGCCCAAACACTCTCTCCGAAGAGTCCCATGCCGGTGTTCTATCTTGCAATGACGCACGAAGCCAGGGGAGATACAACCCAGGCGTTGGACCTCTATCGGCAGGCTGAGAATCTCTCTCCGGAGAAATCGCCGCAGAGCGCAGAGATTCTGGTTGCATATGGGAGGTTCCTGCTTACGCAGGGCCGAACCCAGGACGGTATTGGAAAAATTCGACTGGCCATTGAAGGAGACCCCGAGTCCCGTGAAGCCCACTATGAATTGGCAAAGGACTTGGACGAAGAGGGAGATTACAAGAATGCCGCAATCGAAGCGGAACGAGCTCTGACTCTGCCAGAGCTCAGCACCAGAGATGCGCAGATTCATTTTCTCCTCGCAAGACTCTATATGAGGTTGAAACAACCTGATTTGGCAAAGGCCCATCTGGAGAAATTCAAAGCAGATCGGGAGACCGCTAGCAAGTGAGTGAGGCGGGACCGCAATCACTTGAGCGCGAGTCAAACGGATTTTCTTTCTCACCTCGATTCGTTACTGGAAATGGCAAGGTCCGAAGCGCGGCAGAAGTCACCTGTGCGACGCAGTGCCATTCTTGTTTTTCCGCGAACGCTAAACGCACTAACTGAGGCGATTCATCCCAGGAGAAAGGTTACCGTGCATTCCACGAAACACTTCTTTCACATTGCCAGCCTTGGACTCTGTATGTTGTGCCTCGGAGCGGTCGCGGCGCTGGCCTCTGGGAATCCATTCGTCTCGGTCAACGATGTCACGTGGACGACGTTAGGTCGCAACGAAAACGACTCGATGCCAATCGGGAATGGTGATCTTGCAGCCAATGCCTGGACGGAAGAGAACGGAGACCTCGTTTTGCTTGTGGCTAAAGCGGATGCGTGGACGGAGCTGGGCAAGTTGGTGAAACTAGGGCGCGTTCGAATCCAACTGACGCCGAATCCATTCGTTGGCGCGACTGACTTCAAACAGACTCTGCGATTGGAAGATGGCAGCATCGAAATCACCAGCGGCGCCAATGCCGTGACAGTGTGGGTCGATGCAAATCGTCCAGTGATCCATGTCGAAGCGAAATTGGAGCATCCCGCGGCATTGCAAGCAAAACTGGAACTGTGGCGCATTAAGACACATCCCTATGACGAATCGTCGCCAGACAAAGGCGGGTTGTTTGAAATGGGAAACCACGCGATTCCGCTTAACTTTGAGGCGGATACGGTGATGCCCGCGAGTTCAAGCCAGGTCACGTGGCATCACTTCAATTCGTCCAGCATCTACCCGATTTTGTTGGAACAGGAGCACTTGCAATCGGTCTTGCAGAAGTATCCGGACCCGCTGTTGCACCGCTGCTTTGGAGCAGCGCTGACAGGGCCTGGATTGCTGAGCAGCGACGACCGTACTCTGAAATCGGCAGCGCCGGACAGGAACCTGCGGCTTGATCTGATTGGCCTCACCAAGACGGAAGCAGCTTCGCCGGCGGAATGGAAAGCTGATATGGATTCGCTGGTTAAAAAAGTGAATGCAGTTCCGCTCAGCACCGCTCGTTCTGCGCACGAACAATGGTGGCGGGAGTTTTGGAGCCGGAGTTGGATCCACGTCTCCGGAACGGAAGACGCAGCAAAGGTTTCACAAGGTTTCATCATGCAGCGTTACATGATGGCAGCTTCTTCGCGCGGCGCGTTCCCGGCGAAATTCAATGGCGGCTTGTTTACTGTTGGACATAACATGCCGGCTAACGTGGAATCGACCAACAAAGATCACAACCCGGATTTTCGGGCATGGGGAAATTCATATTGGAACCAGAACAACCGGCTGCTTTACTGGCCGCTCATCGAGACGGGCGATTTCGATTTACTCAAGCCATGGTTCGATATGTATGTAAACGCATTGCCGCTCGCCAAGGATCGCACGGAAGCCTACTTTCATCATGCAGGTGCGGCGTTCATAGAAACGGGATACTTCTGGGGGCTGCCCAACCTCAATGACTTTGGCTGGGACAATCCGACAACGGAAGTGAAGAGCGAGTGGATGCGCTATCACATTCAAGGCACGCTGGAAGTCATTTCGCAGATGCTCGATGAATACGATGTCACACAAGACAAGGAATTCGCGCGCAAAGACATTGTCCCTTTCGCCGATGCCATAGTGACTTACTACGACCTGCATTGGCCGCGCGGCGAAGATGGAAAGATCAAGATGACGCCGGTTCAGTCTCTGGAAACCTATCAAAGGATCGCGGTGAATCCTACGCCGGATATTGCGGGGCTAAAGTCGGTTCTGCCGCGGCTTCTTGCCTTTCCATCCGAATGGACATCGGCGGAGCAACGCAATACCTGGAAACGACTTCTCGCAGATCTGCCAGCCATTCCGATTGGAAGGACTGCAAAAGGAAAGCTTCCGCCGTTCGGTGTGGGCGACCCCGTCGGCGCACCGACGATTCTTCCGGCTGAAAGCTATGGCAAGACGAGCAACGCGGAAAATCCGGAGCTTTACACGGTCTTTCCGTATCGCCTTTATGGCGTGGGCAAACCCGATCTAAGCCTGGCTCGAAACACCTTTGCCGCCCGGCGTTTTCCTTTCGACACCTGTTGGGGACAGGATGGTCCCCAATCCGCCCTGCTTGGTTTGACTGCCGTGGCGAAAAAGACCGCCATCGACGAATTTACCGATTATGGCGATGAGCGTTTCTCGTGGTTCTGGAAAGCGGGCGGTGATTGGATACCGGATCTCGACAACGGCGGCACGGGGATGATAACGCTCGAATCTATGCTGATGGAGAGTGATGGCAAGCGTATTCAACTCCTGGCCGCATGGCCCAGCGATTGGACCGCCGACTTCAAACTGCACGCGCCTTATCGAACCACGGTTGAAGGACACGTGGAGAATGGCAAGATCACGGGTCTGAAAGTGACGCCGCAATCCAGAGCCAAAGACGTGGAGATCGTTTCGTCAGATGGACGGTAGGACTTGACTATACAAAGAGGGCTGACGAGCGCCTTGTCGGAGGTCGGGATGGGAACTCCGGTCCTCGTGACGCTAGCTGCGATGATGCTCGTCGCGGTCTTATCATCTCGCGCTGCGGCACAGGATCATGGATCACCGTGGACAGGAACATGGGCCGCATCGCCCATGCGCGGTGATGCGAGACAGGGCTCCTATCGCCAGACACTGCGGCAAATTGTGCACACCAGCGTCGGCGGTCACATGGCCCGTATTCATATCTCCAACCTGTTCGGCACGCAACCGCTGACCGTCGCAGACGTTCATATTGCCCAGAGGAGTACAGATTCCTCGATCATTGTGGCAACGGATAGGAAGGTCCAATTTGGGGGGCTTTTTTCTGTTACCGTTCAACCCGGAACCGAGGCCATCAGCGACCCAATCGACTTTCAGGTCCCTCGCCTGGTCGATGTTGCGATTAGCATCTATCTGCCGGATTCAACCGGGTTAGCGACGTACCATCCATCCGGATTTCAGACCAACTATATAGCCGATGGAGATGTGAGTGGACTCACTAACATCTCTCGTGCCACGACCACTCAAAGCTACTATTTTCTCGTCAATCTCGATGTCCAGGATCAGTCGGTTCTCGGATCGGTGGTAACACTTGGCGCTTCGATTACCGATGGTTACAAATCCAGCGCGGATACAAATCGGCGCTGGCCAAACGACCTGGCCCAAAGGCTGCTGAATTCCGATATCGAGATCGGCGTTCTCAATCAAGGGATCAGCGGGAATCGTCTTCTTACCGAAGGGGCAGGCGATAATGCAGAGACTCGGTTTGACCGCGACGCACTCGGGCAACCAGGAGTCGGTTGGGTGATTTTCTCCGACGATCCGATCAACGACCTTGGTTCTACCAAGCCGCCTCCAACGGGTGAGCGACTGATCGCGGGTATAAAGCGGCTGATTGCCAGGGCTCATCAAAGACAGATCAAGTTTGTCTGTTCTACTTTGACCCCATATCAAGGAGCCAGTTACTGGACTCCGGCAGGAGAGGTCGCACGCGAACAGATCAATGCCTTTCTCCGCGGCAAGACAAGTGGATGTGACGCAGTGATCGATCAGGATGCGGCTACGCACGACCCACTTCATCCGACTCAGTTTCTACCGGCATATGACAGCGGCGACCATCTTCATCCAAATAACGCAGGCCTCCAGGCCATTGCTGATGCGGTCAACCTTCAAATGTTCTCGCGCTAGAGAACTCGCATCGTCAGTGGGCGGGGCTATCTGGCAAGATATGGCATGCTGCCAGATCGATGTTATTCGGGGTGCCTGCCATGGTGTTTAGATGGAGCAACATCTCGAAATGCCGGAGCGGACCAGAAGGGGCGAGACCGCATTTGCGCAGTTCGGTTGATAAGCGAGGCAGATCGGTTATAAATCTTCCCGCAGCCTCGGTGCCCTCTGCGTTCGCTCCAGCCAGAAGGAGGACCTGGCCGCTTTGGTCGGGATTTTTAACCAAGGCGATAATGGAATACGAATCGCCGGTGGCCCAACCAGGAGCGGTTGGTACATATTGCGGCTTTTCACCTGGGCGAGGGTGGAGGTTGCGAATAAACTCTGATCGGGAGCTTTTGTCGAATTCAAACCGGAAATCCAACTGGTCGCTGAAGAGGGAAAGCCATGGATCGGAACGGGGACTTCCCAAGAAAATGAAGTTATTATCTGACTTCAAGTCTGTCAATTGAATGCTTCGAGCCGCACGGACTTCTATGCTTTTTGAATTGGTCTGAGCGAGCGCCGCAACTTTTGCAACTATCGGTGCGTCAACCCCGGCCGAGTTGTCCCCCCGCAGAACATTCCTGCAGAAATAGGCTTGTTCGGGCGTGAGCTTATTGGGCACCGGGATGTAATTGTGATTGGCATAATCGGAGACAGAGACCAGGCTGCCGGTAATTCCCTGGATCTCGGCGATGTTTGGATCGCTCGTAATCAACTCTGTGGCATGGGAAGATCCGAAAAATACCGACCACGGCAGAGAAGAAATGCGTGCAGCTTCGGGATGCGGAGAACGACCCCAGAAAATGCCCCACAGCGCGAGATTCAGTGCCACGAGAAAAATCCCGAAAAGCAACGGCATACGCCACCCAGCGGCCTTCGGCTGTGTTGTTTCGAGTTGGGGAAAAACGGAGGCAGTGACGACTGGCTCGTCTGCAACCAGCGCGGACTCATGAAGCGACGGCCCCGGATCGTGGGTTTTCGCCGCCATCTCAGAGATGCCTAACTCGACGTGGGGATCGCGCGTGATCTCCGGTATGTACGACCCTGAGGGCAGACTGATGCGAAACCCCGATGTTGCTCCATATCGCCCGTAATGTTGCAGCAGCCGCTTGCGCACATCGCTGGCCGTAACGCGAACAATCGCGTCGTCGCCAGTATCGTAGGACGCGGAGCGCCCAAACAACTCCATCCCAATCACTCGCTCCTTAAGCGATTCGAAGTGGCCGGCAACTGCCTGATCTACGATGTATTGGAGAAACTGGCCGCTACGGTGGCTCCCCTTGAAGACGTCGCCCTCAATCACCTCTTTGAGATGTTGCTGGAGAGACGCAAGACCGCCTTTTGTTTCCGCAATTTTGGCGATTTCTGCGATCCGAGTATCGGTAGACGAGGGAGATAGCATATCGGGAATCTGCGAGCGAGTATGATTCTCGCACTCCATCAACCACAAAGTCTACATCTGGATGTTTTGCACGTCCGGTCAGATCGGGAGAATGATTTTCCAGGGTTCTTTCTTCGATTCGTTTTCCCCTGGGAATAACCGCCTCCCGTCGAATCAAAACAAGCTGCTGCCTCCTGGTCGCAGGTCCGCGCGGCTTTTTCTAAGGTATCTACTGTTAGATGGAAACGCATGATCGTAAGCTGCTTGTTTTCATATAGATAGAATAGAGCCAAGAACCGTGCTAACCTTGTCACCGCTTCCAGCGACCACTTAATGTGAATCTTGCTGGAAAGAACCGTTGGGAATTGAGTGCGAATTGAAGAAACATAGCAGGCGAAATGAATGTGCGATCCAGGTACGGGCTCTCTTCTCACAACCGGAGAGGAGAGGCGAACAACGCTTACTCCTCCACAGGGCCAATGTTCCCTTTATGATGCGCCAACTCGACTTGAGCGCGCGGAGTGTCGGGGAAATGCGGTCCCCGGCCCATCTGGCGGCCACACTTGCGGTGCTGTCGATTGCATGGTTGGTGGCCGCTCATCCCAAGCCAGCCTGGACGCAAAGTACAGTTCCACCGACGAACTCGAATGCCTTGTACAAGCAGCCAGGCGCTCCAATCGATCGGCGTGTCGACGACCTGCTCAGCCGGATGACACTGGATGAAAAGGTGCGACAACTCGACCTCTATTCCGGAGCAACGGCGTTAGTGGATCAGCACACGGATGACACACATGCTGCTTCCACAGCCCATTTCCTTCCCGACAAGGCGCGAGAAATGTGGGGCGATCTCGGAGTTGGCGCCATTCACGACCTAAACCCGACGCCGGAACAGGCAAACGCCATTCAGCAGTGGATCCTTGCGCACAATCGCCTTCGCATTCCCGTGCTTTTTATCGAAGAGGGATTGCACGGATTTGATACGGGAACGGTGTTTCCAGCTCCCATCGGCCTGGCTGCAACTTGGAACCCCGCAATTGTGCAGAAGGTAGGCTCGGCCATCGCCGCTGAGGCGCGGGCGACCGGCGTGGGCATGATTCTTGGTCCAGTCCTTGACCTCGCACGCGAGCCGCGCTGGGGGCGTGTCGAGGAGGATTACGGCGAAGACCCCTATCTGACCGGTCAACTAGGGTTGGCGTATGTGCAAGGGGTACAGGGAGATTCGCTGAGCAGCGACCACAGCGTGATCGCCGAGCCTAAGCATTTCGCCGGTCACGGTTCTCCTGAGGGCGGTACGAATACTTCGCCGGTGCATATTGGCGAGCGCGAGTTGCGCGCCATCATGCTCAAGTCGTTCGAGCCGTCGATTCGGGATGGGAAGGCGATGGGAGTCATGGCCGCCTACCACGAAATCGACGGAATCCCGATCACCGCCGACCCATTCTTGCTCAAGACGATATTGCGCCAGGAGTGGGGATTTCACGGATTTGTACTTTCCGACCTGGGAGCAATTCAGCGTCTCTACAACGTGCACCACGTTGCCGCCACCCCCAAGGAGGCTGTCTGCCTGGCGATCAAGTCGGGCGTCGACATGCAGTTCTACGATTTCGAGCATGAAGTCTTTCAGAAGGCGCTCATGGAATGCGTTCGCGAGGGTTCGCTTCCCCAGTCGGACCTGGACCGGGCAGTAGGGTCGGTGCTTCGCGTGAAGTTTGCCCTGGGGCTCTTCGATCACCCGATGACCGATCCCGGTCTTCGCGCCCGAACCTACCGCTCGCAACCTCACCTAGATCTCACGCTCGACGCGGCACGCCAGTCGATGACCTTGCTCAAGAACGATGGCCGTCTGTTGCCGCTCTCGAAATCGACGAAGAAAATTGCAGTGATCGGCCCGAACGCCGATGTTGCTCGATATGGCGACTACGAAAATGAATCGAACGGCGCGCGCATCAGTATGCTGGCCGGCATTCGCGCATTGGTTCCACAAGCGGCTGTCGAATTTGACGGAGGCAAGGACATTGCGGCTGCCGCGGCCAAGGCCAAGGACTCGGACGTGGTCATTCTTGGTTTGGGTGAACGGCAGGGAATCTCGGGCGAGGGGTTCGACCGGACCGACCTTAA
>Ga0302325_10007689_pt1 | contig 23834 bp, 18 predicted proteins | sample Palsa_T0_2_FD_201948 | JGI IMG/M metagenome (GOLD analysis project Ga0302325, IMG submission 201948) | Peat permafrost microbial communities from Stordalen Mire near Abisko, Sweden - Palsa_T0_2 | ecosystem: Environmental > Terrestrial > Soil > Palsa > Peat permafrost | place: Sweden: Abisko... | reverse complement strand
TGACGTCGCGATCGGTGTTCGAGTCGAACGTGATACCGGGCACGATGCGCCAGTCGTCGAACCCATCGTCGAAGCCGGCACCCTTGAAATAGACGTGCGCCTGCACGCCCATCGTGTGGACCCCCGCCCGCTGGAGCAGCTTGGGGAAGAAGAGGTCGTGCTTGTAGGTGCCGAAGAAGAATCCGCTGCGCACGAGCTCCGACGGCAGGCGACCGGCGAGCAGCCCCCCGAGGCTCATCGAGGTGTACGACGAGATCGAATACGCGCTCGTGTAGCTGACGGCCGTCTTCTCGAAAGCGGTGAGCCGCGGCGCGATCGCCCGGGGGTAGCCCCTCCAGGGCATGTCGGCGCGCAGGCTATCGATCGACAGCAGGATCACGTTCAGATCGTCGGGCGGCCCGGCCTTTCGCGCGGCGGCCGACGGCGCTGGCGACGAAGTCTTGGCCTGGGCGGGCGAAGACGCCCGCGGCGCGGGGGACGCGGCCGCGAAAGGCTGGCCCGTCGCAGCAGCAGCCGACGAGACGGCGGGCGAGCGGCCCGAGCAGGCGGCGGCCAGGACGGCGCCCGAGACGAAAGCCCCTCTACGACGCATGGACTGGAAGTGCCCCAACGGACCCCTTCCGGCAAGTTTTCTAGGACTCGACCGTGACCCCGAGGCGCTGGCGAAGCTCGAGGTAGGGCTCGCTGATGCTGTAGAGGACGACTTCTTTGCCGCGCTCTTTGCTCGAGACGCTGGCGGCGTCCTCGGTGGCGCGCATGACCTGGGTGGCGACGCCGAGATCGTGCGCGAGCACGAAGCCCGCGCGATCGGCCGTCAGATCGACCCCCACCACCCACTTTTTCAGGTCGACCGCGCCCCCGGACTGCAAGAGCTTGGAGACCGTGCTGGCGAGCAGCTCGCGGTGGACACCCTGGAAGTCGGGCGTCATGAACGCGAGCGCCTCGTTGACCTGCCCCTGCAGGTCGGGCGAGATGGGGAACTGCGGCACGCACAGCTTGATCGCCGCGAAGAGCCACGCCTTGAGACCCGTGCCCGTCGGGATGAGGTGTCGCACGTAGTAGCCCGGACGGAAGTACGTGAGGTGCCGGGCCGCGACGAAGGCCAGCGATTGATTCGGCACGACGCGCTCGAACGCCGCGCGCCCGAGCAGGATGCTCGGCACGTGGGCGTGCACGAAACCGAAGCCCGACGGATCGTCCGGATTCTGGAACACCGGCGGCGCCTCGAAGCCGAAGACGCCCTGGGCATAGTGGAGCATCTGCGACACGGGATACGGCTGCGTCGCGAGGTCGGCCCGATAACTCAGGTGATAACCCTGCGCCTCGAGGGGCTTGGTACGCGCGCGGATGATCGTGGGCTGGATGAGAGCGAAGATTCGCGTGACGGCCGGGTCGGCGTCGGGGTGCGCGATGCGCACCGCCCAGTCTTCTTCGTCGAGCAGCGACTGCGCGGGCGCCGCGTTGTCGCTGCGGTAGCGGAGGTAAAAGCGCTCCTCGTCGGCCTCGGCCAGGTTGAGGACACTGAGCGCCTGGCAGAGGCACCACGCCGGGTCCGGTCGCCGTGCCTCGGTGTAGAGCCGCCGCAGCAGCTTGTAGCTCTCGACGCGGTATGGGTTATTGCGCAGCATCTCCGTCTGCGCGCGAACGGCCTTGTCGAGGTACTGGGTCACGTCGCTCGCGTAGAGCTCCGCGAGGATCTCGGCCCGCTCCTTGCCCTCGGGCTCGAACGCCTGGGCGGCCTCGTAGGCGTCGATCGCGAGCTCCGGCTCGTTCAGGAGCTTGCGGTAGAGGGCGCCCATGCGGTCGAGCACGAGCACGATCTTCTCGCGATCTTGAACGTGCTTGGCCTGCTCGAGCTGCACCTTGAGCAGCCGCTCCACACCCTCGAAGTCGCCGATCTGCAGGCGCAGATCCGTGGCCTCGTCCATCGCCTTGGACAGCGTGGGATCGAACTCGAGAGCCCGGTCGTAAAACTCGAGCGCCCGCTGCGTCTCGCCGAGCTGCCGGGCCGACACCATCGCCGCCGTGTGCATGTACTTGGCGCGCTGCTTGGGATCGTCGACGAAGTTGGTCAGCCGCAGCACGACCTCGACGAGGCTCGCCCAGTCCTTGGCGGCCGAGTAGAGCTCCATCAGCTTGGTCAGGAGCTTGCGGTCGTCGGGCCGCTCTTCGAGGGCGGCGACGTACGTCTTGCCCGCGCGCCCGCGGTTGTTCATCTTCTTGAACTCGACGTCGCCGATCTCGAGCAAGAGCTCGAACCGCTCGTCGCCGATGGCCGTCTCGAGGCGACGTCGCTTGGTGCGCGTGAACTCTTCCCAGTCGCCGCTCTGCTCGTACACGCGCGCGAGCGCGTTGAGCGGCGCCGGGTTGCCGGGATCGCCGTCGGCCGCCTCACGCAGCAGGTCGACCGCCTTGTCCAGCTCGCCCATCCGGCGCAGCGCTTCGCCCAGGCGCCACTGCGCGTCGGCGCGGTCGGTGCGCGAGAGCTCCTTGCCGCCGCGCCCGAGCAGCCGCTCGTACGCGAGGCGCGCGGCGTTCATGTTGCCGCTGTCGAACATCACGCGGGCGACGCGCGCGAGCGCGTCGGAGTCGTCGGGCGCGATCTCCTCGAGCGCCTGCAGCGCCGACGCGATGCGCGGGTGCGACTCGCTGACGAGGGGCGCCGAGTCTCGCCCGGTCGCCGAAGGGGACGACGCGAGCGCAGCCGCGCTGCGGCCGTAGCTCTCGACGAACCTCACGAGCGCCCGGACCGCGTCCTCCTTGGGCAGCGACGCCGCCCGCCCGACCAGCGGCTCGAGGTGCTTGCTCGCCTCGACGTATCGTTCGTCTTCGAACGCGAGATCCCCGAGCACTTGCAGCGCGTCGGCGTTGGCCGGGTCGACGGCGAGGGCCGTCTTGGCGTGCTTCTCGGCCTCGTCGTCGGCGTACAGCTTGTCGCGCAGCACGCGCGCGAGCTCGCCGTGCAGCTTGGCCTTGGCCATCTCGCCGTCGGCGAGGGCCAGCTCGCGCTCGAGGATCTTGACGACGCCGGCCGCGTCGCCTCGCGCTGCGTACGCCTGACGCAGCGCCGTCTGCGTCGACGCCTCGCCCGGATCCTCCTCGATGGCGAGCTTGTAGCGATCGATCGCGGCGTCGCGATCGCCCCGGCTCTCGAGCAACCGCGCCGCGCGCACCCACAGCTCGGCGCGGGCCTTGCCGGACGCCGCGTTCGTCGCGAGCTCTTCGATCGCGCGGAGCGCGGCGCGCGCGTCGCCCTCCTGCTCGCGAAGGCGCGCGAGCGCCTCGAGCGCCGGCGCGTACCCGGGCTGAAGCTCGAGCACCTCTTCGTAGACCTCGATCGTACGGTCGGGCGACCCGATGTGGTCGGCGAGCACGCGAGCGCGCTGCGTCATGAGCTCGATCTTGCGCGTCGTGTCGGGCGTGATGCGCGCGTGCGCCGCGTAGAGCTCCTCGAGCTTGTCCCACCGCGAGAGGGCCCGGTAGTGGCGCGCGAGGCGCGTCAGCGCGCCGTCGTGGTTCGGGTCCAGATCGAGGATCTCTTCGAGGCTCTCGGCCGCGCGGCCGTGATCGAGGAACTCCTCGTCGTGGAGCGACGCCATGCGCTCGTAGAGGTTGATCTGTTGCCGCGGCGTCTCGCAGATCGCGATCTGGCGCGTGAGGTTGACGAGCAGCTCGCGGTACTTGCTCGTGCGGTTGTAGATGCGATCCAGGCCCTTGAGCGCGCTGAGCTCTTTGGGATCGATCTCGAGCACCGCCTCGAACCGCTGTTCGGCCTCGCCGAGATCGCCCAGCTGGTCTTCGTAGACCTCGGCCACTTTGAGCAGCGACTGCATCTTCTCGCGGCCCTTTTGCGACTCGGCGCGCTGCTCGAGGATGGCGACGAGTGTTTCGAAGTCGCCCGTGCTCTCCGCGATCCGCGCCATGCCGTCGGCGGCCTTCACATGGCCCGGGTCCTCGAGCAGGACCTGCGCGTACGCTTCGCCCGCGCGCGCCGCGTCGTTGAGCTGCACTTCGTAGAGCTCACCCACCTCGGCGCGAAGGTCGCGCCCCGCGGGCGAGTTGCCCGCCGCGTCGGCCTGCGTACGAAGCACCGTGGCGAGCTCCGGCCACTGCTGGCTCTTGCGGTAGATCTCGGTGATGCCGGCGCTGGCCTCGGCGTGCGCGGGCTGCGTCGAGAGGACCCGCTGGTAGCCGAGCAGCGCGAGGTCCGGGCGACCGAGCTTGGAGTCGTACCAGCCGGCTGCCTGGACCATCAGCGAAGTGCGGTCCTTCTCCGACAGGCTCTCGCCCTGCAGACCCTCGGTCACCGTGGCGAGCACCTCGTTCCAGAGCGGCAGCTTGCCCTCGGCCAGGCGCTCGATCTCTTCGGCGATCTCGCGATCGTTGGGCGTCTCGCAGAGAGCGCGCGCGTACGCGAGGATGCCCTGGTCGGGATCGTCGAGCTCGGACACGAAGAGCCGGCCGATGCGCGCGAAGATCTGCGCCCGGTCGGTACCCGGCGGCGCGCCCTCGCTGCGCTCGATGAGCGACTCCATCACGGCGTCGTAGTTGCCGAGCGCCATGCGTGTGTCGTCGAGGGCCGTCCGCGCATCACCGTCGGTGGGATCCAGCTCGACGATCTGCGCGTATGCGCGCTCGGCGCCCGCCTTGTCCTCGGCGTCGTCGAAGGCGCGTGCTGCCTTCTCGAGGAGGTCTTTCTTCAGACCCGGCGCGTCGAGGTCTTCGTCGGTGACGGCCCGGGATGCGGCCTCGAACGCCTCGGCCACGACGGCCGGATCGGCGCCCTCTTCGACGGCCTCCTCGAGGGCCACCATCGTTTGCGCGTCGTCCGGGGCGGCGATGAGCAAGTCGACCAGGCCGGTGAGCTTGTCTTCGGGGTACGGCGCCCGCGCCGCGCGCTTGCCCGGCGCCGTCCGCCCGATCGATTCGAGCTCGGCCATCACAGCGAAGACGTCCTTCGGCCGCGCTTGCGGGTCCTTGGCCAGGAGCGAGAGGATGAACTCGTCGACGTCGCGCCCGATCCAGCCGTGCGGCGCGCGCGTGCTTGGCGCCTCCGGGTCGCTCGTCAGGTGCGCGAACGCGGCGTCGGACGCGCGATCGAACGCGAAGACGGGCTTGCCCGACAAGAGCTCGTACATCATCGCGCCGAACGCGTAGATGTCGGTCGCCGGCTCGGCGCGTTCGCCGCGCACCTGCTCGGGGGCGATCGTCTTGGGCGAGCCGTAGACAGCGAGGACGCCCGTGTGCCCGTTGGACACGATGGCCCGCTGCCGCAGCCGATCGGTGCCAAAGTCGATGAGCATCACGTGGGGCGCGTTGACGTCGCGCGAGCTGCGGTCGTCGGCGACGTCCATGCCCGGCAGCGTGTTGCGCTCGCGCGGCCGGACAAGCACGTTCTCGAGCTTCAGATCGCCGTGCGCCATGCGTGCCCGGTGCAGAGCCCCGAGCGGCTCGAGGATTCCGCGCAGGATGGACCGGGCCTCCTGGATGCGCATCGGGCCCGAGCGCGCCAGGCGGACACTGAGGGGCAAGGCCTCGACGAGCTGGTAGCTGATCCAGTACGCCCCGTCGGACTCGCCAGCCTCGAGCCCGCGCGGCAGGCCCGCGTGCTCGACCGCACCCACCATCCGGTTGGCGGTCAAGAAGCGCTGCACGGCGCGGCGATCGCGGCACGCCTCGCCTCGCAGCACCTTGAGCACCCGCGTCTCGTCGCCCCGCTTTGCCGCGTACACGATGGACGACTCGCTGCTGCCGATCTTGCGCGTGACCACGAAGGCGCCGACGCGCGCCCCCGGCGCGAGCTCCTGGCGCCCGAAGAGACCGGGCACGTCTTGCACCCGCGGGTCGGCGCCGGGGCGCGACACGAGGATCACGTCGACGAGCGCGTCGAGCTGGTCGCTGTCGATGCACCGCTCGGCCAGGGCCTTGGCAAACGTGGCCTTGGCGCCCACGCCGCCCACCTCGTCCGGGTCGAGGCCCAGGAGGCGTTGGCTCATCGAGGTCATTTCGTCGAGCGAGAACAGGCGCTCCAGCTCGGCGCGGAGAATGTCGATCGTCGAATTCATGGTCGTCTCGGACGCGCCGTCACGTCTGCGGCGAACCGCAACATGGTAGCGAAAACGGGCGCCCGAGTATCTAGCGCCGACATGCGACAATCTCCGCTAGTACCGCCGTCGCGAGCGCGTCTCAGATGACGTCTGTGAACGCCAGCGGCCCCCGCCGCGGGATTTATTCAGTGGTGGTCGCGCGTCACGCCGGGGTACGTGGCCTCGCCAGGCTCGTGGCGGGGGTTTTCGGTCTCGAAGGTGCCCTTGGCGCCCTCGAACGAGAGCAAGAGGTCGCGGTCGTAGATGAACTGGTCGCGCGAGTCGTACGGGACGGCGTGGTGGCCGGTGTCCATGCGGATGGCGTCGCACGGGCACGCTTCGACGCAATAGCCGCAGAAGATGCACCGAAGCTCGTCGATCACGAACCGCACCGGGAAGCGCTCGTAGCCGCGGCGCTTGTCGCCCGGCTCGTACTCGCCCGCCTCGATGAAGATGCACTGCGCGGGGCACGCCGTGGAGCAGCACAGGCACGCGACGCAGCGCATGCTGCCGTCCTGGCGTGTCGTCAGCCGGTGCACCCCGCGGAACCGCTCCGGGTAGGGCCGCTTTTGCTCGGGGTACGAGATCGTCGTGATCCCGTGCTCGTACCGGTCGAGGACGGGATCGGGGCGCTTGCCCTGGATCATCTCGCGCGTGTTCTCGAAGAAGTGCTTCATCGAGAGGCCAACGCCGCGGAAAATCTCGGGGAGATAGCTCTGCACCTCGAAGACGGGGGCCGTGTATTCGACCGCGACGGCGTTGGTCGGAGCGGTCTTCTTCGGGAAGGTGGGGGTCGCCATGGGATGTCCTTCCTACGCCTGCATCGCGGTCGATTTGGTGCCGCCGAGCTTCTCGGTCTGCGCCGCGGACGAGCCGAGAAGCGTGCGCTCGTGCTTGAACGGCGCAAACCACCCGGCCACCAGCCGGTAGACGAGGTACCCGATGACGGCGACGACGACCGCCTGGGTCAGATCCCCGACGAGACGCAGCGCGTCGGCCACCTCGGATCCGGCCTGGTCGAGGATGAGCCACACGAACCCGGTCACCAGGATGTTCGCCAGCGACGCCGGCAAAAGCACCCGCCACCCGAGCTTCATCAGCTGGTCGTAGCGGAACCTTGGCAGCGTCCAGCGGACGAACACCTGGACCCAGCAGACGATGATCACCTTGCCGAAGAACGTCAGCACACCGAGGATCGTCATCCAGAAGTGCGGCACGAGGTGGTGCACCAGCGTCACGTTGCCGAACGCGATCGTGAGCCCGTCGCGGTGGAAGAACGGGAGCGCCCAGCCGCCGAGGAACATCGTCACGATCAGCATCGACCCGGTGACGACCTCGGCGTACTCGGCGAAGTAGAACATCCCGAACTTCATGCCGGCGTACTCGGTGAAGTACCCCGACACGAGCTCGCTCTCGGCCTCGGGCAGGTCGAACGGGATGCGCTTGTTCTCGGCGACAGCGGCCGTGAAAAAGAGAAAGAACGCGAGCGGCTGGACGAAGATCCCCCACGCGTGGTCGCTCTGCCAGCGGACCATGTCGTCGAGGCGCACCGTCCCGTAGATCATCATCGCCCCGATGAGCGACATGCCGAGCGTGACCTCGTACGAGACCATCTGGCTGGCCGCCCGAAGGGCGCCCATCAGGCTGAACTTGTTGTCGCTGGACCACCCCGCGATGGCGGCGCCGACGACCCCCTGCCCCGACATCGCGAACACGAACAGGATCCCGACGCCGAGCGGCGCGACCACGAGATCGACCGGGAAGTAGCCGTTCTTGATGTCGGCCGAGCACGAGCCCCATCGCTGCACCGCCTGCCCCTCCCAGATCATCGGGAACTTGGGCAAAAACTCGTGCATGCAGATCGTGTCGCCGAAGGGGATCGTCGTCACGAGCGTGAAGACCATGCCCATCGCGATGATCGGCGCGAGCGTGAAGAGCAGCTTGTCGGCCTTGGGCGGCATGAAGTCTTCTTTCGTGAAGAACTTCAGCCCGTCGGCCGCCGGGTGAAGGAGGCCCGCCAGGCGGAACTCTTTGCCGAAAATCTTGATGACGGCGCGGTTGGGCCCGATCCGGTCCTGGATCATCGAGCTTTGACGCCGGTCGGCCCAGGTGAGGATCGCGGCGAGGTTCAGGACGAACATCGCCATGATCAGGATCTTGACGATCGCCCAAATGAGCTGGCTCAGGGTCATGGCTGTCGTCCGTTCTCGGGTGCCGGGTGCATCACTCGGCGGGCGCCGCCACCGAGGGGGGCGGCGTCAGTTCGATCGTGGCGCCGCCGAGGAGCTGCGCCCGGATCTGCTTCACCTTCTTCCACGACGCCTCGAAGCCGAGGACCGTGGCGACATCCGCCAGCTGGCGCCACGCGGGACGCGCCGAGCCCTGCGGCTGCAGCGCTTGCTCGCTGATCTGCCGCATCCCGCGCGAGTTCACGTAGGTGCCCGTATGCTCGGCCCACGCGGTCGCGGGGAGAACGACGGAGGCCACGGCCGCGAGGGGGCCCTCGTGCGCAGCGATCGTGACCACCTTGGCCGAGCGCAGCGGCTCGACGTCGAGCGCTGACGCGCTCCCCAGCGCGAGGACATGCGTGACGCGCCCCGCGGCGACGTCGTCGAGCAGAGCCTGCAACGGCTTGACCCCCGGGGCCAGCTCGGACACGCCTTTCGTGTTGGGGTTCTTGTCGCGGTGGATGAGGATGGTGTCTTCGTAGCCCTCGGGCTTGCCCGCACCGTAGAGGCTCTTGGCGCCGATGAGCGCCACACCCAGCTCGCGCAGCGCCCAGTTGTCCTCGAGCGAATGCTGGGCCGAGAGCACGATACCCACGGCGTCGGGCGGCACGCCCGCGAACGCCTTCTTGACCGCGTCGAGCGCCCTGGCGGTCGTCGCCACGGCGCCGCCCACTTTGGCCTCGAGCACGCGCCCTTCGTGCGCCTCTTTGTACGTGAGCATTCCCTCGTCGCACATCCAGAACTTGTTGACCTTCTCGTTGTCGCGCGGCCGGTAGCGGTACGCGCGGTTGTAGCGAGGGTCGTAGTCGAGGTGCGCGTTGCACCCCGTCGCGCAGCCCTGGCACACCGACGGCGCGGTGCGCAGAAACCAGACGCGCGCCTTGAAGCGAAAGTCCTTGGTGGTGAGCGCGCCCACCGGGCACACGTGCTCGGTCATGAACGTGTAGTGACCGTCGAGCTCGCGGCCCGGCGAGACGATGATCTCGTTCAGGTTGCCGCGCTCGCGCATGTCGAGCACCGGGTCTTTGGCCACTTCGGCCATGAACCGCACGCAGCGGGTGCACATCACGCAACGCTCGCCGTCGTAGACGATCGTCTTGCCGAAGACGACGCCCTTGGGCTTGTGGATCGGCTCGTCGCGCATCCGCTTGTGGTACTGCCCGTGCTCGAGCCAGTAGTCCTGCAGCTTGCACTCGCCGGACTGGTCGCAGATGGGGCAGTCGACCGGGTGGTTCAGGAGCAAGAACTCCTGCACGTCGTGGCGCGCCTTGCGCACGTGGTCGCTGTTGTCGCTGATGATCTCGAGCCCCTCGGAGGCGGGCGTGTAGCAGGCCGGCTGCAGCTTGGGCTTCTGCACGGGCTTGTACTCGCCCGTCTTGGCGTCGAGCTCGAGGATGTCGAGCATCACGGCCCGCTGACCGGGCTTGGGCGCGATCTCCACGAGGCACATGCGGCAGTTGGCCGGCGCCGAGAGGCCCGGGTGCCAGCAGTAGTGCGGGATCTCGATCCCCTGCCGCCATGCGGCCTTGATGACGGTGTCCCCCGGTTCGAAGGGGATCGGCTTGCCGTCGAGTTTGAAGGTGCCCATCGCTATGCCGTCAGCCTCTCGGTCAGTGGTCGCACTCGCCACCAATCATGTTCAGCGCGCCGAACGTCGGGACGATGTCGGCGAGCATGCGCCCCTCGATGAGCCGGTGCAGGCCGCCGGTGATCTGGAAGCACGGGGGCCGGATGCGCACGCGGTAGGGAGTGCCGCTCCCGTCGGACACGAGATAGTAGCCGAGCTCTCCGTTGCCCCCTTCGGTGTACGAGTACACCTCGCCGGCAGGCACCTTGGCGCCCTCCATGATCAGCTTGAAGTGCTGAATCGTGCCTTCGATGGTCGTGTACACGTCGGATTTCTCGGGCAGGACGACACGCGGATCGTCGCAGTTGATGGGCCCCTCGTCGGGCATGCGCTCGATGCACTGCTCGATGATGCGCTTGGACTGACGGATCTCGCCCAGGCGGCACAGGAAGCGATCCATCGTGTCGCCGCGCGTGCCGACGGGGACGTCGAAATCGACCTCGTCGTACTTGAGATACGGGTGCGCCTTGCGGATGTCGTAGGCGACGCCCGTCGAGCGCAGGCAGGGGCCCGTCCAGCCGAGCGAAACCGCATCGGCCGCCGAGATCGCCCCGACGTTCTGGAGCCGGTCGATGAAGATGCGGTTTTTGAGCAGCATCCGCTCGCCCTCTTCGACGAGACCGAGGATCTTGTTCACCGCGGTGCCGGCCATCGCCTTGAAGTCGGCCGTCGGTGGGTTGGCCATGCCGCCGATGCGGCCGAACGAGTGCGTCAGGCGCGCGCCCGTCTCCTCTTCGAGAATGTCCCAGACCATCTCGCGGGCTTTGACGAACCACAGGAAGGGCGTGAAAGCGCCGAGCTCCATCGCCATGGCACCGTTGCACGTGAGGTGGTCGCTGATGCGCGCCAGCTCGCCGAGGGCCATCCGGTACCACTGGCAACGATCGGGCACGGCAATGCCGCACAGCTTCTCGACCGCGAGCGCGTAGCCCACGTTGTTGAGCATCGGCGACACGTAGTTCAGGCGATCGACGTACGGGAATACCTGGGCCCAGGTGCCGCGCTCGCACATCTTCTCGAAGCCACGGTGCAGATAGCCGACTTGCACGTCGGCCTTGACGATCGTCTCGCCAGAGAGCTCGAGGACGATGCGCACCGTCCCGTGCATCGCCGGGTGCGACGGCCCCATGTTGAGGTGCATGGGCTCCGCAGGGAGCTCGAGCTCACCTTCCTCGAGATCGATGTCGAGCGGCTCCATGGGCGGTCAGTTGTCCTCGTCGTGCGAGATGGTGCTCTTGGTGCGACCGAACGCCATTCCCTCGTCGGGCCCGAAGGGCGCCTGCTTCTCCAGGGGCACACCCGCCTCTTCTTCGGTGCGGTACGGGACCAGCGGCTGGATGCGATCGGCGGGATACGTCTTCTGCAGCGGGTGACCCTCGAACTCCGGGTACATGAGGATGCGCCGCAGGTCGGGGTGCCCGCGAAAGCGGACGCCGCTCATGTCGAACGTCTCGCGCTCGAGCCAGTTCATCCCAGGCCAGATCGACGTGACGCTGTTGAGCTCCGCGTGCTCCATGTCCTCGTCGCCGACGCGCGCCTTGAGGCGGATGCGGTGCTTCTTGCTGATCGAATAGAGGTGCATCACCACCTCGGTGCGGCCCGCGTCGCCACGCGCCGGGTAGTCGACGCCGCAAAGATCGACCGGCATGTCGAAGTCGAGCTCCGGATCCTCGCGCAAGAACTTGGCGACGGCCTTCCACTGCCCGGGCTCCACGACCGCCGTGTCGTCGCCGAAGTTCGAGTGCGTCTCGAGGATCGCCGCGCCGAACCGAGCCTTCAGCTTGTCGAGAGCGAGCTGGCTCACGTGCTGCCTCCGCGGAGGGCTTTGACGCGGGCTTCCTCCTCTTTTTTGATGGCGGGCACGAGCTCGCTCGGATCCTTGGCCGAGCGCCGCAGCTGAACGAGGCCCGACGCCTCTTGCACGGGATCGAAGCGAGGCTTGACGATGCCCGGACGGCGCTCGTTTCGCGCGATGCGATCCTGCAGCAGCATCAGGCCGTCCATCACGGCTTCGGGCCGCGGCGGGCACCCCGGGATGTAGACATCGGTCGGGATGAGTTTGTCGATGCCGGCGACCGTCGTGTAGTTGTCGTAGAAGCCGCCGGACGAGGCGCACGTCCCGAACGCGAGGACGTATTTGGGCTCCATCATCTGCTCGTAGATGCGCTTGAGCACCGGGGCCTGGCGCTGGCTGATCGTGCCGACCACCCAGAGCAAGTCGCTCTGCCGCGGCGAGAAGCGCGGCGCCTCGGCCCCAAAGCGCGCGAGATCGAAGCGCGGGCTCGTGAGCGCCATGAACTCCATGCCGCAACAGGCGGTGACGAACGGGTACGCGAAGAGCGAGTACTTGCGCGCCCAGCCGAGCAGCGCGTCGACGCGGGTGGTGGCGTACCCCTGCTCGCTCGCGTCGAGGGTGATGCTGCGGTTCACGTCTCCCATTCGAGCGCCCCTTTTTTCCAGACGTAGACGAGCGCGACGGTCACGACGGCGAGAAAGCCCAGCATCTCGTAGAGGCCGAACCAGCCGAGGTCCCTGAAGTGGATGGCCCACGGGTAAACGAAGACGGCTTCGATGTCGAAGACGACGAAGAGGATCGCCGTCAGGTAGAACTTGATCGACATCCGCATGTGGCCGCCGGTGCTCTCGCTGCCGCACTCGAAGGGCGCGTTCTTGGCCTCGCTCGGGTTCTTGTGCCGGCCGAGGTACGTGGCGACCGAGTAGAAGACGGACGCGATCGTGGCCGCGACCGCGAGCATCAGGAACATCGGTGCGTAGATGGCGACCATGGAGCTTGATGTCTCGTCCCTTGCACCTGGCCAGGGCGCGGAAATCGTGCGGTTTTTGTGTAGTCGGTGGCGACCTGGCTTGTCAACGACAGCGGCTCACCTATCACCTGGCCGCCGTGGCGCGAACTTTTCGCGCCTTCCACGCGGTGAGGGCCACCCCCAAGGTGGCCTCCGTGACCCGCAGCTCGTCGGCGATCTCGCGCTCGCTGACGCCCGCCTCGAGGGCATCGCGCAAGCACGCGTAAGCCGCCACGAACTTCTTGCGCTTCAGGAATGCGCGCGCCAGGGGCGGCATGACCTCGGCGGCCGTGCCGCCGAACGCGAGCGCACGGCGAAGGGGGCCGATCGCCTCGCCCGCCCGGTCGGCCTGCAGGAGCGCTTCGCCCAGGCGCCGGAAGAGCTCTGCGGCAGCGGTGCCCTCCTGCGCGTACTGGATGCCGATGCGGAAGACCTCTTCGGCTTGCTCCACCTCGCCCATGTGCACGCACGCGCTGCCGAGGAGCCCGAGGCCCTTGGCGATGAGACCGCGCGCGTCGGCCGTCAGCAGCTGTCCTTCGGGAGTGCGCAGGAAGATGGCGAGCGGCGCGGGCCAACCGCCGAGCAACTGCACCACCTTGGACCACTCGCCACGGAGCGACGCGGTCTCGGCCTCGCCCACCTTGGAAAGGTCGATGGCGTTGCGCTGTCCCGTGGTCGCGCGCTCGAGCTCTTCGCGAACGATGGCGCGCATCCGGAAGCGGAAGGCGTCGAGATCGTGCGTCTCCTCGACGCCGTCGTGGAGCACGACGAGCTCCGGCGCTTCGTTGCCCCCGCGGCCTCCGAGCACGAGCTTTCGCAGCGAGTAGCCGTAGAGCGGCGCGAGCAGCAAGTACCGCACACCGATGTAGAGCTGAATGGCCTCGACCTCGGTGTCGCGCGCGGGCTCGGGTGTCGGCTTGTCGTCCTCGACGAGCAAGGCACCGACGAGGCGCCGGCGGAAATCGGCGAGCGTGAGCTGCTGCGGCTCGAGCGTCTCGTCGTTGTCGCGGACGCCGACGACGAAGTCGACCAGCGACAGATCCGGGTTGCGGCGATCGACGGTCAGCGCCGTGATGCGGGCGCCGACGATGATCGAGAACGCGAAGAATCGCTCGCCGATGATCTCGCAGAGCGCCTGAAAGGACCCGATCCCCTCACCGATACGCTCGAACCATCCGTCGGTGCGGACGGCGTCGAGCTCGAACACGCGCGATGTCCTGTCGGCCATGGATTCGGAAGTCTGCCCACAAATAGCACCGCTCTCGGGGCGTCCACGATTTATTCCCAGTGGATGCATACGGGCTTCACCCCGCACCCCTCGCAGAGCGCCGGCGCACGCCTGGACGGGCAACGCTGGAGCATCCCCATGTGACAGAGCGAGAAGTCGTAACGAGTGGGATCGGCGCGGTCGAGACGCGCGAGAGCCTTGGTGATCTCTTCGGTCGTCTGCCACGACGTCGCGCTCCGGCGCGTGAACCCGAGATTGCGAGCCAGGCGATGGATGTGGACGTCGACCGGGACGAGGAGCCGCGCGCGATCGACGTTCCACATTCCGAGGTCGATCCCGTCGGCGGGCCTCGCCATCCACCGCAAGAAGAGCAGTAGGCGTTTGCATCCGCTCGCACCGCGCGGGTCCGGCAGGAGATGGCCGGGCCCGCGCCTCGGGCCCCCCTTGCGAAGGCCTCCGGCTTTGCGGATCGCGTCGCAGAGCGCGCCGAGGGCCTCGCGAAGGCCCTCCGATCCGGGCCCACTCTGCGCGAGCTGCGATTCGAAGTACGCCCCGAGCGAGCCGTGGTCGTTCTGAATGGCGCGCGCACCCGCGAGCAGATGGGCGATGTCCTCGCCGCGAAAGACGCGGCTCTTCCAGCCGCGCAAGCGGCGCAGCAGGTCGCGGCTATCGTCGGCCACGAGCGCCGGCCGCGGGCCGAGCCGCACGAGCAGCTCGTCGAGCTTGGCGCGGATCGTCTTGACGTTGCCGAACGCGATGGACGACGCGACCAGCGCCACGAGCTCGCGATCGTGAGGATCCGCGAAGCGATGCACGAAGCCGACGGGGTCGGCCGCGCGCCTCGCCGCGACGTCGCATCCTTCGCGCACCGCGTCGAGGGCCGCCTTGACCCGCGCGTCGCGGTCCTTGCGAGCCGTCACTCGGTCCATGGGCCCGTCCAGGGCGTCTTGGGACCCACCCGGCGCGGGAGCTTGGCGGCGCGAGCCTCGGCGTTCATCCGCTCGACACGCGCGTGGTCGCGGCGCACGCGCGCGATGACGAGCCAGGGCTCCCCTTCCTCGCGCGCGGACTTCGCCTGCGCGGCCGCGGACAGCTCGGCGTAGCGGCCCCAGAAGCGCTCGGCGGCGCCCCACAGCACGACGGCCGCACGCGGGTCGTCCGCGTCGCGCGCCTCGGCCGCGGCTCCGAGCGCGAGGTACCAGTCGCGTTCCCACTCGGGCACGAAGAACACGTCCGGGTCCTCGGCGATGAGATACGCGCCGGTCTTGCCTCCGATCGCCACGCGCGACGCCTTGGCCGCCGCGTCGAGCGCGCCGCGCGGGTCACCCGATCGATCGAGCGCGACGCCGAGGTCCCACAGCGTGAGCACGTAGGTCGACATGACGCCCAGGCTGTTCGGTAGCTCGCCGCACATGCGGAGCACCTCGCGGAACGTGGACAGCGCATCGTCGACGGCGCCGAGGCGCATCTCGGCCTCGCCCATGTTCATCATCGCCATCGCGCGCACGCGGTCGTCGGTGAGGCGCGGGATGTAGCGGCGCCACGAGGCCAGCTCCTCGCGAGGCCGATCGAGCTTGGCGTACGCGTAGACCAGCGCCTCGAGCGCCCCGGTGGCGCCCGGCTCGTCGGGCGCGGCGGCGAGCGCCGGCACCAGGACGTCGACGACGCGCCCCTCGTAGTCGAGGCGGTGCTGCGCACCCGCAAGGCGCGAGTACACGATCCCGATGTCGAACTGAAGGCGCACGTCGGGGCTATGGGCCGCGTCTGCCTCCTCGAGCATCGCGCGGGCGGCCTCGAGGCGCAGCTCTTCGTCGAGCGGGAGCGACGTGTCGCCGACCGGTGCGTGCATCAGGCGCTCCACCCGCACGTGCAGAGCCCAGCGCGCGCGCTCGGCGGGATCCCGCGTGATCTCCCACGTGGAAGGGGGTGTCTCTGCTCGCGCCGCGCGCGACGGAAGGGCCGCGACGAAGGACCCCAGCGCGCCGGCGAGCACGACCCTCCCCGCCTTCACGAACGCGAGGCGCCAGCCACGTCGGGGGGCGCTCACTCAGGGCCCCTTTCGGTGCGCGATCGGCCGGCGCGCGTTCGGGGCCGACAGACGCGCGCGCACCTGCGCCGCCCACGGTCCGGTGGGATTGGCTTGCAGGTATTGCTCCCAGGCGTCGTGCGCCCCGACGGCATCCGTGGTCTCGAGCGCGAACGCGACGATGGCCGGGACCTCCCACGGCGCGGTTGCGGCGAGATCCTTGCCACGAGCCCCCTCGAAGAAGTTGCGCGGATCCCCGTGGCCCCGCGACGCGAGCAGGGAGCGCGCTTCGTCGGCGTCGCCGCGCCGGTCGAGCGCCAGCGCCAGCGCCAGCACCGCCACACCCTCGGCGTCGTCCTGTGCGTCACGTGCGGCTTCGCGCAGGGCGCCGATCGCGTCGTCGAGAGCCGCGGGGCCGAGGGCCAGGGCGACCAGCCCCGCCTCGACCGTAGCCGCGATGCGATCCACCGCGGACAGCGACGCCGCTCGTGGCAAGAGGGCCCGGTACGCGTCGACCGCCTCGTCGAGGTGGCCACCGTGGGCGACGGCGCGAGCCCACGCGAGGAGCGTCGTTGGATCGTCGAGGACGCCCGGGTCGCGCGCCTTGCCTTCGCGAAGCGCATCGAGCGCGGCGTCCTTTTGGCCCAGGGCGGCGAGCGCGCGACCTTCGAGCACCTTCGGCGCCGCGTGCCCGGGCACCACCGTCTCGGCCTCGCGGGCCAGATCGAGCGCCGCACGCACCATCACCGTGCTCCCGGCGAGCTTCGACGTGGCGCCTGCCACAAGATCGCAATACCGCCGTAGCTGCGGGGACTTGGCACGCTCCCACACATTGTAAACCCCCGACTCCGTGTGCGTCCCGGCGAGCGAGCACTCCGGCGGCCGCCCGCTCGACCACACCGCGGCAAAAGCCGCGGTAGAGAGACCCAAAATAACGAGAAAAGTAAAGAGACAATGTACGGCAAGGACCGCATGCCGGGGCAAGGCCAAGCCGATCATGGGCGCTCCGCACGTCGTGGTATCGTGGAAAGATCCATGTCGAGTCATTCGAGTCGCGCGTCTGCCATCCGGCATCTCGGTGGGTCCGGTGAACCGATGGTCCTCTTGCACGGGTTCGCGCTGTGCGCCGATTCGTGGAAGCCGATCCTGCCTGACCTCGTGGGCCGCCACAGCGTCCATGCGGGCACCTACCACGGGCACTTTGGCGGCGCTCCGCTGCCGCGCAACTTTCGCCCGAGCATCGCCGCCTCCGTCGATCTCGCGGCGACCGAGATGGATATCGCGGGCATCCAACGCGCGCACCTCGTCGGCAATTCGCTCGGGGGCTGGCTCGCGCTCGAGCTCGCGCGCCGCGGCCGCGCGCTCTCGGTCGTGGCGTTCTCGCCGGGCGGGGGCTGGGAATCCGGCAGCCCCGAGGAGCAGCACCTCCACGCGATCTTCAAGCGCAAGCGCCAGCTCCTCCGGATCGGCGGGCGGTTCGCGCCGCTCGTCGCCACGTCGAAACGCGCGCGCCGCCTGGGTCTCCGGGAGATCGTCGCGTATCCCGATCGGCTATCGCACGAGCACGCGACGATGCTCATCAAGGCGCCCGGCAACTGCGCAGCGTACGACGGCGTCCTGCGCGCGATGCCCTACGAGCCCGTTCCGCTGCCGATGGACCCGCTCCCCTGCCCCGTACGCATCGTCTGGGGCGCCAAGGACGAGCTCTTGCCGATGCGCGGCTACTCCGAGCGCTGGCGGCGCCTCTTGCCAGGCGCCGAGTGGCTCGAGCTCGACGACGCCGGCCACGTCCCGATGTACGACGACCCGGCGTCGTGCGCGCGCGCCGTCCTGGAGTTCACCCGGGCCCACCCCCGTCAGCGCGACAGCGTCGGACCGACGCGAGGCGCGCGCGCCGTGAACGGATCGGCGAGCGCGATGGTCTCGTCACGCCGCGAGCCCACGCTCACCAGCACGACGGGGCAACCCGAGTCTCGCTCGATGCGGTCGACGTAGCGGCGAGCCGCTTCGGGCAGCGCCGCCATCGTCCGCGCCGGCGCGAGGTCGGCCTGCCAGCCAGGCACGGACTCGTAGACGGGGACGGCGTGCTCCGCCTCGTCGATCGGGAACTCGCTCGTTGTCCCGGACGGTGTCTTGTACGCGGTGCAGATCTTGATCTCGCTCAGGCCCGTGAGGACGTCGAGCTTGGTCAGGGCCAGACCATCGAGGCCGTTGACGCGCACCGCGTAGCGCAGCGCGGGCAGGTCGAGCCAGCCCGTCCTTCGCGGGCGGCCGGTGACCGAACCGTATTCGTCGCCACGGGCGCGCAGGCCCTCGCCGATGGAGTCCGAGAGCTCGGTCGGGAACGGGCCGCCGCCGACGCGCGTGCAGTACGCCTTGACGAGCCCCACGACGAAGTCGATGCGCGAGGGACCCACGCCGCTCCCGGTGCACGCGCCGCCTGCCGTCGCATGCGACGACGTCACGAAGGGATACGTGCCGTGATCGATGTCGAGCAGCGTGCCCTGCGCGCCCTCGAAGAGCACGCGCTTGTTCGCCCGTACGGCCGCCTCGACGAGAAGCGACGTCTCGGCGAGCAGCGGCACGACGCGCAGCGCCACCTCGGCAAGCTTGCCCATGACGTCGGAGAGACGCGGCGGCTCGCCGCCGAGCGCCCGGATGGTGGGCTCCCAGGCTGCGAGCCCGCGCGTGACGAGGCCCTCGGTCGCTGCCAGATCGCGAAGCGCCCCGAGGGGCACCCCGCGGCGTGCGGCCTTGTCCTCGTAGCAAGGGCCCACGCCCCGCTTGGTGGTCCCGAGCGCGCCGGCCGTCTGCTCGCGCAGACCGTCGACCAGCACGTGGTACGGCAGGATCGCGTGCGCCCGATCGCTGACCACGAGCGAGCCGTTTTCGCGCAAGAGGCCCCGCTTGGCCAGCTCGTCGAGCTCGCCCACGAGGCTGAACGGATCGATCGCCATCCCCTGTGCGAGCACGCACCGTGTCTGCGCGCGGAGAATGCCGCTCGGGATCAACCGGACGACGAGCTTGTCGTTGCCGACGACGAGCGTGTGCCCTGCGTTCGGCCCTCCGCCGAAGCGCACCACCATGTCGGCGTGCTCGGTGAAGATGTCGACGATCTTGCCTTTGCCTTCGTCACCCCATTGGGCGCCGACCACGACGACCGCGGTCATGTGTGTCCTCGCTCTCCCGTGTATCCCCCCCGGGTTACTGCTTCGCCCACGACTCCTGGCGGCGCCGCAGCCATCCCGGTGTTCGAGTCGACCCAGCTCGAACCGTCGAGGACGTGCGTGAATCCCCACGACCGCGCCCAGCGCAGCGCAGCGGCGCGATCGGCGATCGCCACGGCCGGTGTCCCCTGGCCCCGGAGCGCCGCGAGGCGCGCATCGCCGGGGACGCCGACCACGACGACCCGCGCCGGCCGCTCGCGGCCCACGTGCGCTGCTTGCAGCGCCTCGCGCGCGCGATCCAGATCGACGCCGAACCCCGCCGCCGGTACGTCCATGCCGAAACGCCCGAGAAGCTCGTCGTAGCGACCGCCGGAGACGAGCGCGTCGCCCGTGCCGGGCGCATACGCGTGAAAGACGGTGCCGGTGTAATACGCAAAGCCGCGGACCTCGCCGAGATCCGCCTGCAGGTGCGCGCCGAGGCCGGCGGCGGTGCACGCATCGAACAGCGCCAGGAGCCGCGTCGCCGCGGTGCAAGCGGGAGTCTTGGCGAGGCATGAGGCGCCTTCGACCAACGCGTCCCGTCCGCCATACAACCGAGGGAGCGCGCTCAGGGCGTCGGCATACGGGGCACCGGAGGCGGCGCACGCCGCGGCGATGTCGGCGTCGTCCTTCCGAGCCAACGCCGTCGTGATGGCTCCACGCGACTCGACGGTCAGAGTCTCGGTCAGAAGCGCGCGGACGACACCCGCGTCGCCAACATCGATGGTGAACCGATCGAGGCCCGCGGCGCGAAGCGCGTCCACCGCCAGGGCGATGAGCTCCAGGTCCCCCTCGGGGCCGGCGATGCCCACGAGCTCCACCCCTGCCTGAGGAATCTGGCGCTGTTTGCGCGCGCGCCCGCTGAGCCGCCGCATCACGGTACCCTCGTACCCGAGGCGATACGGCAGGGGGCGGTCCCGCAGCCGCGTGGCGACCATGCGGGCAATCTGCGGCGTCATGTCGGGCCGCAGGGCCGCGACCTCCCCTGACTCGGGCTCGACGAAACGAAGCACCTCGGCCGAGCCCAGGGTGCCTAGCCCGCGCTCGAGAACGTCCGCGAATTCGAACACGGGCGGCGTCACCAGGGCGTACCCGTGCAGCGCGAACCGATCGAGCATCGTCCTCGAAAGGTCGCGACGGGCGGCGGCCTCTTCCGGAAGCAAGTCGCGCATCCCCGCCGGTAGGGGGTGCTCGAGGGACGGAAGAGGTGTCTCGATGGACATGGACGGCAAAACGAAGGGACTGTCAGCATATCGTGCGAGCGGGGTCAATTGCGGTTGCGGACGGCGCGCGCGCAGACTGCAGCGAGGAGCTCGACGCGGCGAACCGAGGAGCGCGGCCAAAGGTGCGTGCCATCGGTCCTTGCACCTGTCGGTGTTCCAACACCCCACCCCAATGGAATCGTGAACGATTTCATGGACGCCAACGACGGCACGGCCGTCGCAAAAGTCCCGCCCAACACCATGGCCTTCTCCATCGAACAGTCGACCCTCGAACTTGCGTCCCAAGGGGACTCCAACGCGCTCCGCGTCCTCGTCACGCGGCTGACGCCGGTGATCGAGAAGCAGCTGCTGCGCTACCCTCTATCGGACGAAGACCGTCGGGATCTCGTGCAGGCGACCCTGATGCAGATCATCCGGCGCGTCGGATCGTTCCGCGGCGACTCCAGCTTCTCCACCTGGCTCTTCCGCGTGACCGCGAACGAGGCGCTCATGATGATGCGCTCGCAGCGCCGACACCGCGCCCGTCTCGTCGAGGGCCTCGACCTCGAAGACCTGGGCGGCCTCCCTGCCGCCAACGACGCGGCCGTCGAGCAGCCAGCGGACGCGACCGCCGCCGCGAGCGAGCGCGACGCGCGGGTTCGGGCCGCCCTCGACGAGCTGCCCGAGGGGTATCGCGACGTCGTTGCCCTCCATTACCACCAGGACCTGGGCCTCCACGAGATCGCGCTGCGACTCGCGACGACCGAGAGCGCCGTTCGGTCACGTCTGCATCGCGCTCGTTCACGCCTGCGCGCGATCCTCGACCGGACCGAGACGACCGCCGCCGCCTGAGCCCCTCTCACTAGGCTCAGTGATTGTTCTACAGGAAGGCGGGAAGACGGTGGGGAAGACGGGAAGTTTCGGAGGTCATCCTTCCCGTCTTCTCGCCTTCCTGTGAGCTCTCTCCGGAGGCGGCCTCAGTGCAGGTCTACGCCCTGCCCGCCACGTGGCCGACGAAGAACGGGCCCATCTTTTCGATGAATTCGCTGGTCTGACGCGTCTTGCGCATGGCCTGCACCAGGTGCGAAAGCGGGTGCAGCTGCGATCCCACGAGGCCGATGACGAACTCGTTGTCGGCGGGATCGAGGCCGTGGCACGCGAGACGGATGTCGTGCGCGAGCTCTTGCGCGCCATACGCCATGCCGATCTGCGCGTGCTCCCGCAGGATGTGCGATTGCTCGATGGGCTCGAGACGGGCGAAGGCCCCGTTGCGGCGCAGCGGGTACCAGACGTGCCACGGGTACGCCTCGTTCGTCACGTTTTCGATGGGGCGACGCAGCAGCGTCCACTCGAGGTCGGGCTCGTGGCCTGTGGAGTACGATCGTCCGATCATCGCGTACCCATCGCGGAGGACGCCCCGGGCCAGTGGCCCGTCGGCGAAGAGCGGTCGCACCGCCCGAACGAAGTGCGCGGGGTCCTCGCTCCAGGTGAGCAGACCCACGCCCCGCGGGGACATCGCGTCGACGTAGACGACCGCCGGAACCCGGGCCCTGCGGCAAGCCTCGAGGGCCCCGGCCACGGCAAGGGCACCCAGCGGCGGGGCAAAGTCGGCGACGAGGAGCTGCATGAAGAGGCGCCTGTCGCTCGACTGGCGCACCCCATCGCGCTTTCCGCCGTACTCGCGCACGTCGATCGTGGGAAGGCCAGGGGCTTTGGGATCTGGCTTGGGATCCGGGTCGGTCATCCTGTGCCTTGTTTACCTTAGGGCGGCGCCTGGCGCCCTGGTAGCCTAGCGAGTCGAGCGCGCCCACGCGGGATCCAAGGCCCGTCGGGCACGCTCTACGCTGCAAGGAGCAAGGAGTGCCCCGTGAGTGAAGCGTCCGACGACACGATGCGCGGCGAGGTCGCCACCCCCGTTTACGTCATCGAGAGCATCCCCGTCGCGGGGGAGCACGACGTCACCCCCGCCGAGATCCGGCGCGAGGGGATCCCGACCCCGAAGCACTTGCGGCTCTTCGCCGAGCTGGGGCGCGGGGGCATGGGCCGCATCCATCCGGCCACCGACCGCAACCTCCTGCGCCACGTCGCGCTGAAGCGGCTCGACAAAGAGCTGGCGCAACAGTCCTTTTACCGCGACGGCTTCATCGCCGAGGGCCAGATCACCGGGCAGCTAGAGCATCCGAACATCGTGCCGGTGCACGAGCTCGCCGTCGACGCGTCGGGCGTGCCGTACTTCACGATGAAGCTCGTCCAGGGCGTCTCGTTCAACCGCTGGCTGCACGACTCCTCGCGCCCACTCGGATCGAGCGACCGGGTGCACGACGGCCTGGAGATCCTGTCGAAGGTCTGCGACGCCATCGCCTACGCGCACCACCGCGGCGTCATCCATCGCGACATCAAGCCCGACAACATCATGGTCGCGGGCTTCGGCCAGGTTTACCTGATGGACTGGGGCCTGGCCCGGTTGACGAAGACACGGCCCGCCTCGGGCAAGATGGCGCAGATGGAGGCCCCCGGGCCCGTGGGCACGCCGGGCTACATGGCGCCCGAGCAGGCGCGCGGCAACCCCGCCGAGATGAACGAGCGATCCGATGTCTTCGGCCTCGGCGCGCTCCTCTACGAGATCGTGAGCGGCAAGACTCCGTTCGGCGACGACCCCGACATCGAGTCGATCCTCGAAAAATCCCGCCGCGGCATGGTCATCCCGATCGAGCACGTCGCGGCGCGCCTCGGCACGCCCAAGCCGCTGCGCGAGATCATCGCCCGAGCTACGGCGCCGGATCCCGCCAAGCGCTACGCGAGCGTGCTCGAGCTGCAGAAGGACATCGTCTCGTTTCTGCGCGGGGGCTTGCACTTGCCGCGTCGCGTGTTCAATCCGGGCGCGCTCATCATCCGCGAAGGCGCGGCCCCCGATGCGGCGTACCTCATCGTGAGCGGGCGCTGTCGCGCATACCGCTCCGTCGACCAGGGTCAGGAGACACTGGCCATCATGGGACCGGGCGACGTGTTCGGCGAGATGGCGCTCTTGCTCGACGAGCCGCGAGCGGCCAGTGTCGAGGCGGTCGACCCGGTCACGGTCCTGGTCCTCGACAAGACGACGATGACCGAGGGTCTGGGCACCGAGGGCTGGACGGGCGCCCTGGTGCGCGCGCTCGCCCAGCGGTTCCGAGACCTGGAGCTTCAGGTCCGCAACTCTGGCTTCCGCCGCGGCTAGTCGCCCCCTAGTGCACCGAGTCCGTGACGTATCGAAGAATTTCAACAGGAAGGCGGGAAGACGGGAAGGATCGTTTTGCCGGAAACCCTTCCCGTCTTCCCCTGACCATTGGTTCCATGTGGAGCTAGACGCGGGAATTTAGGCCGTTCGGTAGCGCTTGGTATGGCATGCGAAGCGACGTGGACGAGCGGTCGTGGGTTTCGGAAGAGTTCG
>Ga0302325_10007688_pt1 | contig 23835 bp, 26 predicted proteins | sample Palsa_T0_2_FD_201948 | JGI IMG/M metagenome (GOLD analysis project Ga0302325, IMG submission 201948) | Peat permafrost microbial communities from Stordalen Mire near Abisko, Sweden - Palsa_T0_2 | ecosystem: Environmental > Terrestrial > Soil > Palsa > Peat permafrost | place: Sweden: Abisko... | reverse complement strand
CGTGTACCATCCTAGATTGTCGGCACGCTCTTGCGGCGTCTGCGTATCGGTCGCGACGTGATAGAGAAACGCCTCGCGCGCGGCGTCGAAGGCCCTTTTCTCGAGCGGCTGCTGCAGCGCCGTCAGCGCCGCCAGCACGCGTTCCTCGGCCTGTTTCTCATGTCCACCGCCGATCGTAACGATCATCACGCCGGGATCGTGCAGCGTGATGAACTGACCGGAGACCAGCGCGTCGCTGTCCGAGCGGTCGAGCGAACGCGAAACGATGCCGGTTTCGTCGCGGAAGAGATAATCGGCAACGAAGTCGAGCGCGGTTGCGGCTTTTGGGTCGCTGATCGCCGGTCCGGTCCACGCGAGTCCCACGCCGTCCACGGCACCGGTGCTCGTGGCCGAACCCGGCGCGGCGGCAAGGGTCGAATCGAACGGTGCGTCCATCGCGCCGCTGCCGCTCCCGTCGGTGACCGCGCTGACGCTCGAGGCGTCCACGTTCCCCGTGAGCGCAAGCACCGCGTTCTCCGAGCGAAAAGCGCGCTTTGCAAAGGCGTCCACCTGCTCGGCCGTGATGCTCGTCAGTTGCGAAACCGACGGCGGCAACGGCGGATAATGAGCTGGGCCGCTTTCGAAAATCTGACGGAAGAGCAGATCGTGCAGGGTGGCGTCGGATTCGTATCGCTGCTGCACGCCGAGGACGGCGGCGTTGGCGCGCGCGATCTTCACGGCGTTCTCGTCCACCGATGGCGCGAAATAGGCTGCCGTCATCGCCGCGACGACGCGACGCGCGGCCGTTGCCGGAACGATGGCGCCGATCCCCACGATATCGGGGAAGACTTCGATGCTGAGCTGACCGCCGATGCTGTGAACGAACTCGTAGAGCGACTTGCCGCTGGCCAACCTCGAAACGGCGGCAGCGGTCGCGGCGAGGTTCGCGATGCCCGGCGTCGCGTTATCGTAACCCGCACCGGGCGCACGGAACCAGAGACCGATTGCGGCGCTGCCGACCGTCGGGTCGGGAACGATTACGTACGATCCGCCGCGCGGCAATGGATTGAGCTGTTGCTCGATGGCCGCGCCTGCCGGCGCGACAATGGAGGCCGATGCAACTCCGAGCACCGCCGCCGCGAGGAGCGCAGCCCGCATCACGCGGGTTCCGGCGAAATGGTGGGCGGAAGGCGCGTCGGCTTTTCGGCGCGCTTGGGTTCCTCGGAAGCCGGCCGGTCGGCCGCAACGTCGGGGCGGGCGACGCTCGCGGCGTGGTCGTACGGTCGTCCGTCGAGAATCGCGCGCACTTCTTCAGCATCGACGGTTTCGTACTCGAGCAGCGAGGCGACCATGCGCTCGACCTTCGCCCAATTCTCCTCGAGCATCCGCCGGCCGTCGTTGTAACATGACTCAATGATCTTGCGCACCTCGGCGTCGATCTTGCTCGCGACCTCTTCGGAGTAGTTTCGCTCGTCTCCGAAATCGCGGCCCAGAAATACCTGATGCGCGCCGCGGCCGAACTGAATCGGGCCGAGCTCGCTCATGCCGTACTGAGTCACCATCCGCCGCGCGAGCTCGGTCGCCTTTTCGAAATCGTTGCTGGCGCCGGTCGTCACATCGCGGAACTTGATCTCCTCGGCGAGCCGTCCGCCCATCGACATCGTGATCACCGCCAGCAGCTCTTCGCGCGTTTGATTGTGGCGATCGTCCTCCGGTAGCGACCAGGTGATTCCGAGCGCCATGCCGCGCGGAATGATCGTCACCTTATGCACCGGATCGGCCTTCTCGATCAATCCGCCGAGGATCGCGTGGCCCGACTCGTGATAGGCAGTGACTTCCTTCTCTTTCTGCGACATCACGAGCGACTTGCGCTCCGGTCCGACCATCACGCGGTCGATCGCCTCGTCGCAGTCGATCATCTCGATGAAGTTCTTGTTCTTGCGCGCCGCGAGTAGCGCGGCTTCGTTGAGCAGATTCTCGAGATCGGCGCCGGAGAAGCCGGGCGTTCGCTTTGCAAGCGTCTCGAGCGAGACCTCCTTGCCGAGGGGCTTGTTGCGCGCGTGCACCTCCAGGATCTTTGCACGGCCCTTGAAATCGGCGCGGCCGACGACGATCTGCCGGTCGAACCGTCCCGGCCGCAGCAGCGCCGGGTCGAGCACGTCGGACCGATTGGTCGCGGCGATGAGAATCACGCCGGTATTCTGATCGAAACCGTCCATCTCGACGAGCAGCTGATTGAGCGTTTGCTCGCGCTCGTCGTGACCGCCGCCGAGACCCGCGCCGCGTTGACGGCCGACGGCGTCGATTTCGTCGATGAAGACGATGCACGGCGCCGACTTCTTCGCTTGGTCGAAGAGATCGCGCACGCGCGAAGCGCCGACGCCGACGAACATCTCGACGAAGTCGGAGCCGGAGATCGAGAGGAACGGAACGCCCGCCTCGCCGGCAATCGCGCGGGCGAGCAGCGTCTTACCGGTGCCCGGCGGACCGAGCAGCAGGACGCCTTTCGGTATGCGCGCGCCGAGCGACTGATACTTCTTCGGATATTTCAAGAAGTCGACGATCTCGGCGAGCTCCTCCTTGGCCTCGTCGACGCCCGCGACGTCGGCAAACGTTACCTTCGGGCGGTTCTCGGAGAGCATCTTCGCACGCGACCGCCCGAACGAGAGCGCCTGGCTTCCGCCGCTCTGCGCTTGCCGCAAGATAAAGAACAACAGCAGCACGGTAATCGCGAGCGGACCGAGCGTCATCAGGCTCGAGAGCAGCCCGGTGTTCGATTGTTGATCGAAGCTGATCGCGCCGCTCTTGACGCGCTTGTAGACTTCGTCCACGAAGGTCTGATCGACGTTTGGAACCGCGACGGAGTATTTGGCGCCGTTGGAAAGATCGCCGATCGCGTTGAGCCCGGTCGCGTGAAACGACTGAACCTGGCCGGCTTCGAGCTTTTGATAGAAGGCGCCGTAGTCGAGCCTGGTCTCCCCCTCGCTCGGTTGCACGAAACGCTCGACGATGATGAAGACGGCGACGACCGCCAGAATGATGAGGACGATGGATCGGAGGTGCTTGCTCACGTTGTGACTAGACCGTTTTTCCCTCTCGTAGCTCGGCGAGGTGAGGCAGGTTGCGATAGAGTTCCTTATGATCCAAACCGTAACCTACGGTGAAGACCTCGGGGACCTTCAGGCCGGCGTAATCGATCGCGGCGTCAACCTCCCGGCGGCCGGGACGATCGAAGAGCGCGCAGCCGCGCAGGCTTGCCGGTCGCCGCTCTTTCAGTAACGTTCGAACGAACGCCAGGGTGCGGCCGTTGTCGACGATATCCTCGAGGATCAGGACGTTCTTGCCGGCGAGGTCGAGCGCGCAATCCATCACGAGCCGCTCGGAACCGCCCGAGGTGCCCAGAGTGCCATAACGTTCGACGACGATGTAATCCACCATGATCTCGCTGGGTCCATCCGCCTTTCCGGCGATCGCGCGAGCGAGGTCGACGGTAAAGCAGAGCGCTCCTTTTAACACGCCGAGTAGAAGGAGCGGTTGCCGAGTATAGTCCGCCGCTATCTTGGATGCCAGGCGCTCGACGGCCTGTTGTATCGCCTGAGCCGAGTAAATCGCCTCCCCGACCGTCTCGCTATCCGTCACGCCTCCTGATACCCGTTACGGCGCCGCGTTCGATTCTCAGAGCAAGCCCAGGCTTCATATGGAACGTGCCCGTCCGGCCGTCCTCGAGCGCGCGCACGACCTCTTCGACGTGGTCGAAATCGATCTCGCGCAGTTCGCCCTCGGACTCGAGCCGTTCGCGCACGCCCCGGCGCAGCTCGGCCCGCGTGGTCGCATCGCGCTCGTCGGCCACGATACCCGCCGCGCGCGCGACGGCCGCATCGAGTTGCGGAAAGAGCGGTCGCAGCGCCGCGAGCGCCGCGCGCACCGCGTTGCGCCGCAAGGTCGCGTCCGCGTTGGTTGGATCGACGGCATACGGGACCGCCTGCGCGTGGCAGTACGCCCGCAGCGTCTCCGACGGAAACTCGAGCAACGGACGCACCAGATCGAGCCGCGAGGCGAGACGGCGGCGCGCGCGCATCCCGCGCAGTCCGCCCGGGCCCGTCCCGCGCAGCAGCGCGAGCACGACGGTTTCGCTTTGGTCCTCGGCATGATGTGCGGTGACGACGCCCACGGCATCGTGGCGCGTCGCGGCTTGCGCGAGCGCGCGATAGCGTGCCGAGCGCAGACGCCGCTCGTCATGCGCCGGCGATTCGAGCGCGAGCATGTCGAGCGGGATGCCGAGCCGCGCTGCAATCGCGAGCGCTACGCATTCGTCTTGCCATGCGGAATCGCGCGTGCCGTGATGGACGAACGCTGCGTGCAGCTTGAGCTCCATGCGCGGCGCGACGGCGTGCATCGCGGCGACGAGTGCGACGGAGTCGGGACCGCCGCTCAATGCCAGAAGCAGCCGCTCGCCGCGGCGAACGACGCCGCCATGCTCGATCGCACGCTCGAGATCGCGCTCGGGATGTGCTCCTCTCACGACCGGCGCACGTGCTTGGCGATTTCGCGCTCGACGTCGCGCTTCGCAACGGCCGCGCGTTTATCCCAAAGCTTTTTGCCTCGAACCAAACCGAGCAGAATTTTCGCCATGCCGCGCGTGAAGTACAACCGCAGCGGCACGACCGTCAAACCCTTTTCGGCGACGCGGCCCTGCAAGCGCGCGATCTCCTCTTTGTGCAAAAGCAGTTTGCGCGGCCGCGTCGGCTCGCCGTTGGAGAAACTGCCCTCGCGGTAGGGTGGGACGTGCATGCCCAGCAGCCACGCTTCGCCGTCGCGAAAGCGAGCGTACGCTTCGGCCAGGCTCGCGCCTCCCGCGCGAATCGACTTCACCTCGGTTCCCGTGAGCACGAGTCCGGCCTCGACCGACTCCAAGACGAAGTATTCGTGGCGCGCGCGCCGGTTCTCGATCGTCGGTGCGTTGCTCACAGTCCTTGCGAGAATCGGTCCGGCGCATCGCCGAGCGATCCCCTCGAGACGAAACTGCCTTCGGCGCGCGCGAGAACGGCGCCGCCCGCGTCGCGCACGGTCGCGCTTACGCCCAGCACGTTGCGCCGTTGCCACGTGACTTCGCCCCGGACTTCGATCGGCTGCTCGAGTGGAACGGGCCGACGAAACCGCACCTTTACGTTGGCCGTCACGCCGCGATGGCCGGCGTATCCCGCCGCATGTGCCATCGCTTCGTCGAGAAGAGCCATCACGATGCCGCCGTGCGCGATTCCTCGCCAACCTTGATATTGCGACGGAAGCGTGACGCGCGCGAGCACGCCCTCACCGTCGGTGAAGCGATCGAAGTGCAGATGCATGCCGATTGGATTCGACGGACCGCACGCGAAGCAGTTCCCGTCGTCGAAAGGAACGTCGCTCATCGTCCGACGCTCAAACGGTCAACGAGGTAGGTGGGAAGCCCCGCCGCTCGCATCTTCTGCTGCACGTCGTCGATCGGATACGCATACCGGATCCATTCGACGCGGCCTTCGCCGGGGTCGTACAGAACGAAGCAGGGATCGGGATTGAGGTCGCGCGGCTGTCCGACGCTGCCGACGTCCACGATGTAGCGCGTTCCTTCTTGGAAACGCAACTCACCGCCGCGCTGCATGTGCTTGTGCGCCACCTCGCCGCCGGGCGCGAGCGCCCAATACTCCGCGATGTGCGTGTGCCCGACGAAGACGACGCGAGCATCCGTGCTCTCGAAGGCCCGCGTGGCCGCGCCCTTGTCGAGAATGTAGTCGAAATAGTTCACCGGCGCACCGTGCACGAGCAGAAACTCCGGCAACCGCAGCTCGTACGGCAGCGCGTTGAGCCAGGCGCGGCTGTCGTCGTCGAGCACCCCCTGAGTCCAGCCGATCGCGGTGCGTGCCGCCGGGTTAAAATGTTCCACGCCGAAATTTTCGACTGCGGCGAGATCGTGGTTTCCCAGCACCGCGTGCGCGCAGCGTGCGCGCAACGCCGCGACGCATTCGTTAGGGTTCGGGCCGTAACCGACGACGTCGCCCAGCGAAACGAGCGCGTCGCCCGGCTCGAGCCTCGCGAGCACGCACTGCAGCGACTCTAGGTTTGAGTGGACGTCCGATACGATCGCGTACCGCATGGCGTCAGGCGGAGACCTCGGCGAGCACGGCGCGCAGCGCATCGGCTAAGGCGGCGCGCATCGGTTCGGTGCCCGCGCTGACGCGAATGCACGCGTCGAGCGGCGGCGCGCCGGGCTTGCGGACCCATACGCCGCGCGCCAAGAGCTCCTCCATCACGCGGACCGCGCGCTGCGGCGTCTCCATCTCGATGCAGACGAAGTTGGTTCGCGATTCGATCGAGCGCCGCCCGACCTCGCGCGCGAGCCGATAGTACTCCTCACGCGCCTGCGCCGTGGCGTCGACGACGTAACGGCGGAACTCGTCGTCGCGCAGCGATTCGAGCGCGCCGACCTGGGCGTTGCGATTGATGCCGTAATGCAAGCGAATTTTCTGAAACGTCCGCACGTTGCTTTCGGTTGCGACCGCGTAGCCTATCCGCGCACCGGCCATCCCATACGCCTTCGAGAAGGTCCGAAGGCGAATCAGGCGATCCTCCAGCGGCGGCGCGATCAGTTCGTCGTCGTCCACGAAATCGGCGTACGCTTCGTCGAGCAGCAGCAACGTATCGTGCGGCAGCGATTCGTAAAACGCCGACATCGCATGGCGATCGACGAACCGCCCGCTTGGGTTATCCGGGTTGGCGAAATAGACGATCGCCGGCGCCTCGCGCCGCGCCGCGGCCGCGAGCGACTCCCAATCGGGAGTTCCGTCGTCGCGATACGCGGTCTCGATCAGCCGGCCGGCGTATCCGACCACGTGATAGGCAAACGTGGGGTAAGTGCCGCGCAGGGCGAGCGCGCCGTCGCCGGGCGCGACGAACGCGCGCACCGCCAATCCCATGAGGTCGTCGATGCCCGACCCGACGACGATCTCTTCCGGCCGGCATCCGTGCTTGGCCGCGAGTGCGTCGCGCAGGTCGAGCGATTCGGGATCGCCGTACCACGCCAGCCGCGGCAACTCGCGCGCCATCGCCGCCATTGCGCGCGGTGAAGGGCCGAACGGGCTCTCGTTCGCGCCCAAACGCACGAGCTCGCGCCGGTTGGTCTCGCGCATCAACTGTTCGGGCCCGATGAAGGGCGTCATCGCCGGGATCGCCTCCACGGCGCGGGTCGGGCGGATCACGCGCCGATATACCGATGAACCGTTACGATCGTTCCAGCCGGCCACGCTTCGTCGCGCTCGTCCATCACGATGTAGCCGTCGGCGCGAGCCGTGAGGCTGACCGAAAACGAGCGGAGTGGCAACGGCCGCGCGAGCGGGAGCTCGCCGTCGTCCCGTAGGCTCACGGGCACGTACCAGGTCCAATCGCCCCGGCTGCGCGCCGGCTCCGCGAGCTTCGCTCGGAGCGTCGCCGGCGTAAACGGCGCGCCGACGAGTGCGGCGACGATCGGCGACGCAACCGCCTCGAGCACGAGCAAGGCGGAGGTGGGATTACCCGGCAACCCGAGAATCGGCTTGTTGCCGCGTGCGCCAAGCAGCGTGGGCTTTCCCGGCTTCACGCGCAGGCCGTGAACGATCACGCCCGGCTCGGCGACGTTCGCAACGGCGTGCGGTAGGCGGTCGCGCTCGCCGACGGAGGAGCCGCCGGTAACGACGACGGCATCGCATTCATCGAGCGCGGCGACGAGCGACGATTCGAACTCCTCGGCTTCGTCGCGCAGCGTCGGATAGTGGCGCGGCAGCGCACCCATGGCCCGCAACGATGCGGCGACGGCGTGACGATTCGAGTCGCGCACTTCGCCCGGCTCCGGCCGGCGCGTCGGATCCACGAGCTCGTCGCCGCTGGAAAACACGGCGATCGTGGGGCGGCGGTAGACCGGCACCGAGGTCACGCCGAGCGCGGCGAGCACGCCGATTTCCGCCGCGCGGATGCGCCGCCGCGCACCGATCACGATCTCGCCGCGCCGCATGTCGGCGCCGCGCTCGACGACGTTCTCGCCCGCGATCAGCGGCGCCCCGATCGTGAAACCGCTTCCGGTGACGCGCGCGTCTTCGATGGGAACGACCGCGTCGGCGCCCGCCGGGAGCACGCCGCCGGTGGGAATTCGCCACGCCGCCGACCCTTCGATCGTGCGCGCGGGAGCGGCGCCCATCGCCACGTCGCCCGCGATCTCGAAGGTGCCGGGCGTCGCTTCGCAGCGCACCGCAAAGCCGTCCATCGCCGAACGCGGCGCGGCCGGATAGTCGTCGTCGGCGAGGATCGGCTCCGCGAGCACTCGGCCCAGCGCCTCGTCGAACGGGATGCGTTCGACGCTCGGCGGCGCGACGTTCACGCGCGAAAGGAATGCTATCACCGCTTGCCGCGGCGGCAGAAGACGTTCGACCGCAAATCCCCGTTCCGGTAGGACTGGATTTACGGACTGCATAAGGGCGCGCTTCTCCATGCTCGATATCGCTCTGATTCGGCGCGATCCCGACCGCGTACGAAACGCTCTCGTTCGCCGCGGCCAGGATGCGTCGCCGGTCGCCGAGGTTCTGCGCTATGACGAGGAGTACCGCTCCGCGCTCACCGCCGTCGAACGGGCGAAGGCCGAAAAGAACCGCCTCTCAGCGGCGATCGGTGAAGCGGCCGATAAAGCGGCCGCGGCGCGCGAGTTCCGCCCGAAGATCGCCGAGCTCTCGACGCGCATCGACGAATTAGAGGAACGCGCGCGTCTGCTCTCACCAACGGCTGAGGACTCGCCGCTGCGTGCGCTGCTCGGCAATATGCCGAATCTGGTCGACGATTCGGTGCCGAAAGGCGCCGACGAAACCGCCAACCTTGAGGTACGGCGCTGGGGCGAACCGCGGCGGTTTGGTTTCGCGCCGCAGCCGCACTGGGAGCTGGGGGAGCGGCTCGGCATTCTCGACTTCGCGCGTGCGGCGAAACTCTCCGGAAGCCGCTTCTCGCTGCTGCGGGGAGCGGGCGCGCGGCTCGCGCGCGGGGTCGCATCGTTCTTTCTCGACCGCGCCGCCGCGCGCGGCTACCTCGAGGTGGCGCCGCCGCTGCTCGTCTCGCGCGAGACGATGTGGTCGACGGGACAGCTGAGCAAGTTCTCCGACGCGATGTTCTCCGACGGCGAGGCCGGCCTGTTCATGATTCCAACGTCGGAGGTTCCGCTCACCGCGCTGCGCTCGGGAGAGATCCTCGATGCCGAGGAGCTGCCGCTCAAATACGCCGCGTTCACGCCGTGCTTTCGCAAAGAGGCGGGCGCGGCGGGGAAGGACACGCGCGGCCTGATGCGCTTGCACCAGTTCGAGAAGGTCGAGCTGGTCTGGCTGAGCGCGCCCGATGCGTCGTTCGACGCGCTCGAGGCACTGACACGCGACGCCGAAGCCCTGCTGCAAGAGCTCGAGCTGCCGTATCGCGTGGTCGCGCTTTGCGGCGGCGATACCGGCTTCAACGCGGCGAAAACCTACGATCTAGAGGTCTGGGTGCCGAGCAGCGACAGCTATCGTGAGATCAGCTCGTGCTCGAACTGCACCGATTTTCAGGCGCGGCGCGCCGCGATTCGCTACCGCCCCGATGCGGGGAGCCGTCCGGAGTTCGTGCACACGCTCAACGGCTCGGGACTTGCGATCGGGCGAACGCTGATCGCCCTGCTTGAAAACAATCAGCAGGCCGACGGATCGATCGTGATTCCCTCCGCGCTCCGCCCGTACACGGGCTTTGAGAAACTGGGTTAAGAAACGTCCTGAATGAGCTCGAGGAGCACTTCGCGATCGAGATAGCGGATGTGCCCGTGCTCGCGGCGCAGCGCATTGCGCGCTTCTAATTCCGCGATGGCGCGCGCGGCGACTTCCTTCACCGTTCCGCCGGCGGCCGCGATTTGTGATTGCGTGATGGTCGAGAGCGATGCCGCGGCGGGGGCCAACCCGCGTTCGGGCATGGCATAGGGGAGCAGCACGCGCGCGATGCGACCGAGAATCGGCAGCGATCCTTGCACGGAGAGCGCGTCGGTGAGCAGACGAATACGCTGAGCCATCACGATGCCGAGCGCATTGGTAAGCTGCGGATAACGCTCCGCAACGCGCGCGACGACGTCCCACGGAACCTTGAGCACGTGCGCGGTTTTTGAGAAGACGGAGATCCGCGCCATCTTCAAACCGCGATCGAAGTACTCGGCGACGCCGAAGAGCTCGTACGGAAAGATTTCATAGAAAATGCGTTCGCGCTCGCGGCCGCCGCCGTTGGCGCGCGCGACGATTCCTTCGGTCACGATGCCGATAAACGTCCAGTCGATGTTCTCGGCGACGAGCGTCTGCCCGCGGCGTCCCGTCTGCCAAACGGCGGCTGCGGCGAGTTCCGAGCGAACGCCGGCGTCGAGTGAGGCGAATGCGGGACAGCGGCTCAAATGTTGCGCGGCCGAGTTGCGATCCGCTCCTTCACCCGGACGGTGCGTGAGCCGCAACTGCCAAACGCGGCTGGCGATTCGGCGCGTCTCGATGACGAAACGCTCGGGGCGGTCTTGCATGATGCGCGACGACAGCGCGCGCGGCTCGTTCTCCGTTATAAGGGTAAGCGAGCCTCCCGATGGAAGACGGTCGAGGGCTTTGCGGACGAGGTCGGGACGTTCCCAGACCGGGATGGCCCGGAGGTCAATTTCGGCTGGCTGTACCACTCTCGTCACGTTCTCGCCAAGCCGAGCGCTCTACTCCCTTAGAATAGGTCGTTCGAGAGGAGTTAGCATGACAGGGTCAATGGTACGGCGGTGGATGAGCGGCGCTGCGCTCGTATGGATCGGGTTGGCAGCGATGCCGATGCAGGCGCTGGCGCAAGCCACCGATTACCATTACACAACGTCGATAACCCAGGTCTACGGATCGCCGTATCCGATCACCGGGAAACTCGACTTGCAAATCTTCGCGGACGGCACGCTGCGCGGATATTATCACACGTCATTTTATAAACTCTACATCCCAGTTGCCGGCGGTCGCGACGGCAACTATATCTGGTTCGATATCGGTCCGTCGAGCGTCGATCTCGGCCTCGGCGCAGGCCCTCAAGGCAAGCTGCACGTCGTCGCGACGATGAACGGCGACGGCTCTTTCCGCGGCCAGGTCTTCCCGCAGACGGCCGCGGTGCTCTCCGGCCTTGCGATGCAATATCAGTTCGCGAGCCCAGCGCCGACGTCGGAGAACTCCAACGATCAGTACATCTTCGCGGCGACGCCCGAACCCGCCGCAACGCCGTCGCCTTAACGCGCGACGTTCACAAAGTCGTTCGTCGCGATGACGAGGGTCCAGGCGTCCCGCGAAACTTGAATCGCGCCGGTATACGGCGTGCTCAGTTCGAGGATTAATCCAAAGAAGAGCCCGATCGAGCCGGCGATGAGTCCGGTCATCGCCATCTGCTTGAACAGCCCGCGCACGCCGAAGAAGAACGCGAACGCAACGACCATCAGCGCACCGAGCACGAGCGCCTCGAGCATACCCGCGGGCAACCGGCTCTGGGATTGCACGTAGCGCAAGCGTCGCGTATCGCCGACGTTGCGCAGGTCGCCGAGAAGCGCCGAGCGCAGCGTGTTGTTCTCGAGCAGCGCGCCGTTGCCGGCGTGCGCCGGCGGCGGCATTCTCACGGTCAGCGTAATCGCTCGATCCAGCAGCATCAGCGAGCGCCGATCCTCGCCCCCAGCCGCACCCGAGCGAAGCTCCGAATCGCGCACTTGGAGCGCATAGCGCGCCAGGGTGCGCTCGATCTCGCGGCGTTCCGGCTGCGCCAGCTGCGACGCGAAGCCGAAAGCGTCGGAGACGTACCCGGCCTCCAGATCCGTCGTCTGCTGGGCAGTCGCGAAGGCCGTCCAGACGGTTCCGACCAGAAAGCCGAGGACGACCGAGTACAGCACGCCGACGACGGCGACGAGGTACCCCGCAACGTCGTACTGCTCGAGCAGCCGCTCGGGCGGGACGAACTTCCGGAAAACAACGTGCGCGAGAATGGCGAGGGCGGCGGAGAGGACCGCAAATAGCGGCAACGCGATCAGAATCGGAATCGGCGCGAGCCAGCTCATAATTCACGGAGTTTCGCGCAGCGGCGCCGTTTCCTCATCGAGAAGGATAGGGGCGCCCGGCGTAGCGTTGTATAGGGAGACCCCTATGGAAACGAGCGTCAGCCCGGCCGCGGCCCCCAACGGCCAGACCCTCACCTATGCCGACGGCAACCCGCACGACCGAGTTCAGTTCTTCGATGCCAAGCTGATTCTGAAGCCGGATTTCTTCGCTACCGTTCGCGGTTTCAAGACCTTTAGCGACTTGGTCGCGGAGGCGGCGACAAAGGTGAAGGGGGTAACGTATAAGCCTCGCGACCTGGGCAAAGTCCGCCCCCGCATACGGGAAGTGATGTTCCTCGACACCGCGGACTTCCGGCTTTACAACAACGCCTTCATTCTTCGCCGTCGCACCGAGTACCAAGACGGCTTCCCCGTCAGCGATCCCGAGGTAGTCTTCAAGTTTCGTCATACGGATATGGAGAAGGCCGCGTCGGTCGACGTGCGTCCCAACATCGCCGGGCCGTATCGGGTGAAGTTCAAGTCCGAGGCGCTTCCACTCAAGGATCAGCCCGGCGGCTTCCGTTTGCTCTACTCCCACAACTGCATCTTTCCGATGAGCTCGGTCCACAGCGGCGATCGCGCCAACCTGCGGACGATCGCCAAAGGCCTGCCTGCCGTCGCCGATCTCATCGGAACGGCCGAAGGGCGGGTCGAGCTCGTCAACTCGACGCTGGTCGAGGAAGTGCTCATGGACATGGGGCCGCTCGATTTCGGCAAGGGGATGACGACCAAGACGAACATCTCACTGTGGCGGTCGCTCGGAGACCATCACGTGATGTGCGGCGAGTACGCCTACCAAGCGCGCTTCGACCGGCGCGAGGAGGTGGACGAGATCGTCAGGCAGCGCGTCGAAGAGTTCTTCATCAAGCTGCAGCTGATTGCCGACGGCTGGCTGATGCTCGGAACCACGAAGACCGGCCTGGTCTATCGCTTGAAAGGAAATCCGCCGCAAAGCCATGAGTGAGGCGGCGGCACCGGCAGCGAACACGTCCAAACGCAGCGCATCGCTGCCCGAGATTTTCGCCGAATTTCTGCTCATCGGCGCGATCAGCTTCGGCGGCGGAGTGGTTGCGTATTTGCGCGATGGACTCGTCCGCAAGAAAAACTGGTTCGATGACAAAGAGTTTCTCGAGTTGACCGCGATCAGCAACACGCTGCCCGGCCTTAATGCGACCAACATCGCGATCCTCGCCGGCGACCGGCTCGCCGGCACGTTGGGTGCGGCCGCCGCCCTGATCGCGATGTGCTTACCGGCGTTTGCGTTCATGACGCTGGCGGGCATCGTCTATAGCCAGCACGCAGCGCGTCCGCTTGCGGCCGCTGCTCTGCGCGGCGTTGCCGCCGCCGCGACCGGCCTCTTGGCCGCGACGTGGTTCAAAATTGGAAAGAAATCGCTCTCGGGCGTCTACGACGCGTTCTTCGTTCTGGCGGCAGTACTCGGCGTCAACTACTTCAAGCTCGGCGTCCCTCTCACGCTGCTGATCGTAGGGACGCTTGCGATCGCGACCTACCGTCCGCGCCGCACGCGCGAAACGCACCGGGAAACGGAAGACGAATGGATCAGGTCCCTGCACTAGTCCGGGTCTTCGCCTATCTCTCGCTGCTGACCATCGGCGGCGGCATGGCCGCGTTTCCCGAGATGAAGGTGCTCGTGGTGGGCGTTCATCATTGGCTCACCAGCGATCAACTCACGCACGTCTACAGCACCGGGCAGATGTCGCCGGGCCCGAACATGATGATGGTCGCGGAAGTCGGACAGCTCGTCGCGGGATTACCGGGCGCGATCGCGTGCGCGCTTGCGTTCTTCGTGCCGACCGGCATCCTCACGTTCGGCGTGGGCCGCCTCTGGCGGCGTCTCGATCACTGGCCGTGGCGGGCTTCGATCCAGCGCGGACTCGGCTCGGTCGCGATCGGTCTGGCCGTTGCCGGCCTGATCACGTTCGGCAAAACCGCAATCGGCGGCTGGGTGACGGTCGTGCTCGCGGCGCTCACGTTCCTCGCCGTCGTCTATACGAAAATCAATCCGGTCTTCTTCATCTTGGGCGGCGGCGTCGTCGGCATCATCCTGCTGCGATAAAAAAACGTCGGGCGAGCCATACGGCCCGCCCGATCGCGAGTGAACGGATCCCCGTCGCGAGATTACTGAAGCGTGCGCTGTCCGACGACGCGGCCGACGGCCGGCGTCGTGTCGGCGCCATTACCCCAGATGCCGTTGAAGCTGTTGTTGTCGCCGTTGAACCAAAACGAGAACCATCCGGATCCGTTCGGCCCCGACCACGTTGCGCGCACCTTATCGGTCGTGCGGAACTTGCCGTTGAGCAGGATTGGTCCGGTGTGGCAAACGACGGCCACGCCCGACTGCGTGCACTTCATCATACCGACGAACGCGGTCGGACCGCCGGCGCCGGTAACCTTCCAGGTACCCTTGGCGGTGATCGGCGAGGGCGGGAGCACTTTGTTGCCGACGAACGAACCGTTGGCGGCGCGCCCGTTGTAGCCCCACGTGCCGTTGAAACTGTGGCCGTTGGCACTAACGTAGACGGTGAGCCATCCGGCGCCGCCCGGTCCGTGCCACTTGCCGTTGATCTGGGTGTCGTTCACGAACGTGCCGGTGAAGCCGTTGCCGGTCGAGGCGTTGTTGCCGACGACGCCGTTCCCGGATTGCGTGAGGGTGACGGTCGCGGTAGAGCTGCCGTTCGCGCCGGTCTGCTGAACGGACCACGTGCCGGTGAGACTCGGCGGGCTCGCCACGCTCACAGCAACCGATGTCGCGGCTACGGCGAGGGTTCCCGCCAGCGCGATAACAAGACGTTTCACGATGTTCTCCTTCTATGCGAGTTTAATTCCGACTATGCGAGTTTAATTCCGAGCCGCAGCGCGCGGCGAATCCCCCCAAAAAAGTGTAATGGATCCCCCCAACCTTTGCCACGAGAACCGTCGCTCCCTCACGGCGCTCCGCCGCCCCGCCCGGTCCCACCACCGCTCCCAACGGTAATGCCCACCGAATGCGCTTTCGGGATACCGCCGGGGCGCTCCGGGGCGTACAATAGCCCTATGAACGCTCGTATTTTGAGAGGACTCCTCTTGACTGCGTGGGCGGTCGCGCTGGCGGCGGCGCACGCCGCGCCCGCTGCCGCGACCGGGACCGCGCTGATCACCCAGCGCGACGGGACGTCGAAATCGTACGCCAACGTCCGCATCGCCATCGCGGGCGGCTCGATGGCCGTGACGTCGGCCGACGGCCAGGGGATGCTCGTGATCGGTAAGGCCGCCTGCACGAAGGTGAACGAGCTGGTGCGCTGCTTACCCTACGATGCGACGCTCTTCCAGTACGGCGAGAAGGTTCGCATCCCGCTGCAATCCGGCACGGTGTGGCTCAACCCCAGCGACTCGATGCAAACGCTGACTCACTCGTCGGCACAGCTTCCGCCGCGCGGCGTGTTGATGCTCATCAAAACCAAAGCCGGAACCTACGTTTCACTCACCGGTAAAGTCGACGAGGTCATCAAGTGAAGCTTCGAACGATCGCCGCAGCGGCTTTGATCGCCGCGCTTCCCATCGCCGCCGCAGCCGGACGCGGCGGCGGCTTCGCGCGCCCGTCGGGCGGGTTCGACATGCATAACGATGGGGGCGGCTCGCACCCGCAGAGTTATAGCCACTCGAGCACCGGAGCGTATGGAACGAACCGCTCCACGACGGTCAATAATACCGGCAACGGTTACAACCGCTCGACGACCGCGACCAACGGCGGCTACAGCCGGACCAGCAGCGGCGGTGCGTCGAACAACGGGAACGTCTATCACAGCAGCTCGGGATCGAGCCCGTACGGCAGCCACAACAGCAGCACGAACGGCAATTACAACTCCGGCAATTACAGCCACAACGGCAGCGGCAGCAATCCGTACGGGTCGTACAGCGACTCCGGCAGCGGCAACGCCTACAACCACACCTACAGCGGTTCCGGAACCGCGACGAACGCGTGGGGCCAGACCTATCACACCAACACCTACGCGAATAACGGCTACGTGTATCACGGCGCGACGGTCAGCAACCCGGTCTACGGCGGCTATCCGGTGTGGGGCTGGAACGCCGGCGTTGCTTGGTATCCGGCGCCATATTACTGGGGCGGCGGTTTCTGGGGCGCTTTTGCAATCGGCGCGGCATCGGCCGCGGTTTACGGCTCGATCGTGGCGGCGAATAACGTCACCTACACGTCGTATCAGATCGCGCCGGAGAGCCCGGGTGCGAAGCTTCTGAGCAGCTACAACCTGCAGCAGACGCCCTGCGGGCCCCCGAACCTTGTGGCGATCTACGGTCCGAACAACAGCGTGATCTGCGCGCATCCCAATGCGCTGGTCGCGGCAGGCAACTATAGCGTCAATCAGCAAACGCTCACCATCACCTCGGAAAAACCGGCATCGTAGCAGCGCTCGCGGCGCTTGCCGCGCTCGCGTGCTTCTTCGGAGGCGCGCTGCTCGGCATGCGTCTGCGCGCCGCGTTGCCGGGGCACCATCTTAGCGACGACTCGCGTCATCTGATCGAGATCTGCCTCGGCATCGTCGGCACGATGGCGGGTCTCGTGTTGGGACTGCTCGTTGCTTCCGCGACGGCAACGTATAACGCGCAGCGCGACGAGCTTCTCGACGTCTCCGGGAAGGTCGTGCTCCTCGACCGGCTATTGGCGCACTACGGACCGGAAGCCGAGCCCGCGAGAACGACGCTGCGAGCGGTGGTAGGCCAGGCGATCGTCCGAATCTGGCCGGAAACGACGAGCATAGCGCCGCAAATGGATCCCTTGAAGGTGCACGGAGAACTCTTTCTCGACCAGCTCGAAAGCCTCGAACCGTCGAACGACCGTCAGCGCTCGCTCAAGCCGGCGGCGATCGCGCTGGCCATGAGCGTGGCCCAGACGCGCTGGCTGATGTACGCGCAAACCGAGCAGATGATCTCGCCGCTGCTGGTAATCTTGCTCGTCTTCTGGTTTTCGATTACGTTCGTCGGCTTTGGGGTCTTCTCGCCGCCCAATGCCACCGTTCTGGTGGCGCTCGGGCTCTGCGCGCTCGCCGTCTCCGGCGCGATCTTCCTCACGCTCGAGATGTACACGCCGTTTCAAGGACTCGTGCAATTGTCGAGCGCGCCGCTACGCGACGCGCTCGCACACCACGGACGCTAGACGCTCCGCTCGTTAGAGCTGGAACGTATAGCCGATCAGCGGACCGGCGAACGTAAGCTTCTGCACCGGCGAGATCGGCGCGAAGCCGTAGTAGTTCAGGCTGCGCCAGGTCGCGAGCAGCGTTTGCCCGTGGTTGAACGCGTAGCCAGCGCCCGCATAGGCCTGCCAGGTTTGATTGCCAAGTTGTCCGGCGCCGGTTCCGACGTCGAAGTAGTAAGGAATGTACCAGCGGCCATCGCCCAAGAACGCGCGGCCGCGCACGCCGAAGATTACGTCTTGCGCGATGTTGTCGCTAGTGATCGTCCCGCTGGGAGCGATGACCTTGCGCTTGCCGATCGTCGCATTGTAATCCAGCGTGATGTCGAGCGGAAACTCGCGCAATCCCATAAACATGCTTAAGTCTGCGTCGGGGCTGCGCGCGATCGTCATGCCGGCGGCAGCTTCCCAAATCGACGAGCGTAGGTGAGCGTCGGTGCTGAGCGAGATCGGAACCTGAACCCGGCCGCCGGGGCCGATAAAGGTCTCGTTTGCCGATGCGCTGGCCGATGCGTTGGTATAGATGTAGTCGCCGAAGACGTCGACGATGCCCTTACGCGCATCGAACGAGACCATCGCCGCCGAGTTGAGATTGGCTACATAGCTGGCCGGCGTTACCTGAAAGCTGCCCTGCGAGATCCTTCGGCCGCCGTGTCCCGCAGTGGTGGGAATGGAATACTGATAGGTGCCGCGCACCTGCGGCCCCCAAATGTACGGGGCGATCTGCACGTGCCAATTGCCGTCGTAGAGTTTGTCGATGAATGTCGGCGTCGCGGTCGGCGCCGGCGCCGGCTGGTCCTGTGCGGCGGCGCAAACGTCCGCGGCGGCAAAAGCCGACACCAGAAGACCCGCCGTTACGAAGAGTTGCTTCAAAACGTTCATTAACTCCGTCAAGGTCCTTTCGAGCTCGATTGTACCGGCGACCAAGCCGGGAAAGCGGTTCCGGTCGTTTTACGAATAAATTGTCTTTGCTGCGAGAAACCCTCTATTTCGTTGCAGATTCGGCGGCGGAACGTAGCGACTTCCACGCGCGCTCCGGCGCGGATGGCAGCGAATCCATGTGCTTCAAGAAGAGCGTCAGCTGCCACATTTGTCGGTCGTCGAGCGCATGTCCGAACGACGGCATACCGGTGAGACGAATACCATGATCGATCTTCCAATACGTGACGCCGTCGGGATCGTCTTCGACGCCATCGTCGGCGAGCTGCGGCGGATGCTGATACAGCCCCCGCGCGATGTTCGACGCCTTCCCATCGGCCGCACCGTGACAGACGGCGCAGTTTGCGGCGTAGGTCTTGATGCCGGCGATCAGATTCTCGTCGGTCAACGGAACCGGATTCGGCGTTCGCGGCGCCCCGCGCGCGAGCGCTGCATGGAGCGACGTGCGCGCGGCCCAGCGTTCGATTGCCGGCGGCTTCGCGTCGGCATTCGCGGGAATCGCGCCGAGCTTGACGGCAGCGTACGCGAGAAGGGCCAAGACCGCGAGCGTTCCGGCGATTCCAACGACGAGTCCACGTATCATGCGACTCTCTTTATCCTATCCTGACGAGTTGGCGACGTGCTCGGGACGAAAGCCCAGTCCAACGAGACGCCCGGGAATGCGCGGAAGGAACGGCAGCAGCCGCAGCAGCGCGGGCAAACGATGCAGCAATGGCGCGCGTCCGCTCGAGAGGACTTTGCCGATGAAGTTGCGCTGAATGAAGAGCTGCAACGCCTGAGTTCGACGGGCGGCGCTCTCGCGGCGACGCTGGACGGCGTGCAGATCCGCGACGGTAACGCGTCCGGCGAGCACCTTCGGTGCGAGCATGTTCGCCGCCGCAATCGCATCCTGAATCGCGAGGTTGATGCCGACGCCGCCGATCGGCGACATCGCGTGCGCCGCGTCGCCGATGCAGAGCATCCCCGGGCGATACCATCGACGTAAGCGATTGACGCGGACCGTCAGAAGCTTCGCGTCGTCCCAGCTTTGAATTTCGCCGACCCGGTCGTGCAGGAACGGCACGATCGTGGTCACGTCGCGCCGAAACTCCTCCAAGCCGCGCGCGCGAAGCACCTCGAGCGCTCCTTTTGGAATGACGTACGCGCACTGCCAATACGCACCGCGGTCGATCAACGCCATGATGCGCCCTTCGCGGATGTAGCCGAACGTCTCGTGCGGATCGTCCGCGTGTTTGGTGAGACGCAGCCAGAGTACGTCCATCGGCGCACCGAGCTCGACGACTTCGAGGCCGGCGCAAGCCCGCAGCAGCGATTCCCGCCCGTCGGCGGCGATCGTGAGGTCGGCGCGAATTTCGAGCGGCCCCTCGGGAGTGGTCGCGCGCACACCCGCCACGCGCCCGTCCTCCCAAAGCAGTTCGTCGGCGCGAGCCTGCATCCGAAGATCGAAGGTGGAATATCGTTTCGCGTCCTCGGCCAAGAAGTTCAGAAAATCCCACTGCGGCATGAACGCCAAGAATTTGCAGCGCGTGGGCAAGTGCGTGAAATCCGCCACCGTGATCACCGTATCGCCGAGATTACCGGCAAGCGAAGTCACTTCTTGATGCGGCCGCTCGAGGAACGCATCGAGCAGTCCGAGTTCGTCCATCACCTGCAGCGTCGACGGATGGATCGTATCGCCGCGAAAGTCTCGCAAGAAGTCGGGGTGCTTCTCCAGCAGCACCGTCTTCACGCCGGCGCGCGCGAAGAGCATCGCGGCCATCATCCCTGCCGGACCGCCGCCCGCGATGCAGCAGCCGGCGCGCACCTGATTCATCGCATTGGGCGCGCGTAGAAATGATAGCGCGCATAATCGGCTTCGCGGCGATTGACGTGCGCCTCGCACGCCGCGGCGATCTCGTCGATGAAGTTTTCCAGCGACCGTTCGGCGACGCCGGGCATGAACGCCGTGTCGAAGAACTTACCAAAGAGCGGCATCGGAAGCTCGTAGGTTCCCGTCAACCGCAGCGCGCTCTCGCCAAGCGAGCCCGGCAGGACTTCCATCCTTCCACGCAAGCCGGGAAACGCGGCGGGTAGGTGCGCCGAAGCGAAGGCAATGGCGAATGCGTGCGGACGATCCGCGTCTTTCTCAACCGAGAGGTGAATCGGCACCGCGACGTATCCGACGTCGGGAAGATGCAGATCGCCGAAGCCGACGTGCAGTGCGAAGCCGCGCCATGGACCTTCCTGCCGCGCGATTGCGTGCAGCAACGATCCCAGTGCCTGTACCGCGGACTCCATGGGAATCGCCAGTTTTCGCTCGAGCCGTGCTTCCGGCAACCGTCACCTCCTACCAATGCGTCCTTTCGGGAAGCGGTGGCCGCCGGCCCCGCCGGACGAGAAGCTTAAGGCACGCGCATTACCAAACGCAGCCGGCGGCCGCCGTCGAGAAATTCGATCTCGTCGAGCAGTTGATGCATGATAAAGAGCCCGAACCCGCGCACGGCATCGTGCGGCGGGCGCGAGACGCTCGCCGCCGGGAAGAACCCGCAGCCGTCATCCTTGATCTCGGCAATCAAATGAGAAGATTCGTACGCGCACGCGACGGCGATTTTCGTCGCGGCGCTGTGCTCCACGGCGTTGGCCAGCGCTTCGCCGATCGCAGTTTCAAAATCGTCGAGCTGACGATTGGCAAGATAGAGACGTGCGAATTGCTTTAGTGCGCTGCGGGCGCTGCGAGCGCCGGCGGCGGAACAAGGAAACGATCCGAGGTAGCGTCGAGCAGGCGACAACGCTTACTTATCTCCGCGCCGATGGGCCAATAATCAGGGGGTCACGCCCATTTCTTCTCGCTTCTGCCACAAATGGCTACTCACGGTCGAGTTTGCTCCGTTGCCGGAGTCGAGCCGAGGCCCGAATTTTTGAGCCTTTTACAGGAACAGGCATACCTATCGACAATCTTAGGCGCACCTAAAATGCGGCTCCTGCCCTTCCGTCGCGTGCCGGTGCTCCCAGCCGTCGCGGTCGTCCTTCTGCTCGGGATGCCCGGGCCCGTCTTCGCCGATGCCGACGAGACGGTCTCGCCCAACACGGCCTCGCTTGGACTGCAGCCGCTGGGCGCGCCGATCCCGGTCGCTACGCCGGCGCCGGGTGAGTCGCGAGTCTTCGCGCGCCCCGACGGCGCCTATCAGGCGATCCCAACCGTCAGCGGGCGCACTCGAGCCTTTCACATCGTCGAACGCGCAGCGCCGTGGACGCTCAAGCCGGGCTTGACGGTGATGGCCAACACGTATAACGGCGTGGTGCCCGGTCCGGTGCTCGTCGTGCATCAAGGCGATACGGTCGCCATCGACTACGAGAACGAAGGCGCGACGCCGGATTCGATTCACATGCACGGCGTGCACGACATTCCGGTCGAGATGGACGGCGTCGGCGGCATCTCGCAATCGCTCGTGACGCACGGCGGCCACTTTCTCTATCATTTCGTCGCAGATCAGCCGGGCACGTTCATCTATCACTCGCACGACGATGAAGCGATGGTTGATTCCGGGCTCTACGGCGCGATCATCGTCGAGCCGTCAAATCCGCCGCCGTTCGAACGGGGCCTCACCGGCGACTTTCTCGAGATGATCTCGTCGTGGCAGATTCAGAGCGCGGCGGAGAATCACTTCACGCTCAACGGTAAGGAGTATCCGGCGACGCGCGCGCTCGACGTGCACGCGGGCGAGCGTTTCCGCATTCGCTGGATCAACATCTCCGGCGAAGAGTTCCACACCATGCACACGCACGGGCACTACCAGCAAATCATCGCGCGCGACGCCGTGCCGGTCGATTATAAGGATATCCAGGATACGGTACTGGTTGCGCCCGGTCAGCGCGTCGACGTTGCGGTCGATGCCGACGCAAAGCCCGGCACGTGGCTCATCCATTGCCACGTGCTCGATCACATCGAGGATTCGGGCGGCATGCCGGCCGGCCTGATTACCGCGATTCACTATATCGGCACGCCGAATACGCTCACCGCGATGTACCGGGCGATGATGCCGGCAGCTCCCCCGCCGACGCGCGCGCTCGGCTTCTGGACCACCGTGATGCTCGGCGCGATCGCCGGGTTCACGATCTTTCTCGGCCTGCCGATCGCGCGAGCGCGCCGGCTCACGCCGCAAACGATCGCGCTGCTCAATGCGCTGGCGATCGGCATTCTGCTTTACCTCGTAGTGGAGATCGCGCAGAACGCGATCGCGCCGATCGAACAGGGCCTCAACGCGTGGCACGCCGGCGCGGCCGCGTTCCCGTTTGCGGTCGCATTCGTTTTCGTCGCGGGCCTCGCGATCGGATTGGTCGGCCTGGGCAGCGCCGCGACGCACTTCACGCGCCAAGCCGCGATGCACGCCGAGAATCCGATCGTGCTCGCGGCACTAATTGCCGTCGGCATCGGGGCGCACAATTTCGGCGAGGGGCTCGCGATCGGTGCGTCGGCGGCCTCAGGCGCGACGGCGGTTGCGGTTGCGCTGATCGTCGGCTTCGGATTGCACAACGCGACCGAAGGCTTTGGCGTCGCGGCGCCGCTGGTCGGGCGCGTCGTGCCGAGCTGGGCGCAAATCGGATTGGCCGGGTTGATCGCGGGTGGACCGACGTTTCTGGGCACGATCCTCGGCTACAGCTTTTACTCGCCGACGCTCTCGGTCTTCTTCCTCGCGATTGCCGTCGGGGCGCTGGTGTTCGTCATCGGCGAACTGTGGAGCGTGCTCAAGAAGACGGGCCTCAGCGGATTCGTAACCGCCACGATGTGCTTGGGATTTCTCATCGCGCTGGCGACGGAGCTCTTCCTCGACATGAACGGCGGCTGACGCTATGATGGTGGCCTCATGACGTTCGAAGAGTTCTATCCCGAGTATCTTGCCGCGCACCGCGACCGCCGGACGAAAATCGTGCACGCGGTCGGGTTGCTGAGCGGCTTGGCCGTGGGGTTGAGCGCGATTGCGTTGCGACGCCCGGCGCTCGTACTAGGCGGACTGGCGCTCGGGTATCTGCCGGCGTTCGTCTCGCACTGGGTGTTTGAGAAGAATCAACCCAAGACGCTCGAGCATCCGGGACTCTCCTTCTGCGGCGATTTCGTCATGGTCTATCAGTTCTTGAGCGGGACGCTAAAGAGCGTTCCCCATCCGCCGTTGACGCCGCCGCCGTCCGTCGAACCGTAGAGTGTGCCGTTGTAGGCGATGAGATGTGAGAACGGCCACGCGCCGTCGGTCCCCGCCTTGAACGCATAGAGCACGTTCTCTTTTCCAGCGAAGCCGACGCGAAAGACGGTTCCCCAGTTTTTCGATCCGCCCTGATACGTCGTGCCGTAGAGCGCGCCATTCGCCGCGACGAGCCGCGCATACGGATATGCGCCGTCGCTGCCGCCCTTGAACGAGTAGAGCACGTGCTCGTCGCCGGACAGCGTGAGGTCGAAAACCGTGCCGTACCCCGCGGTGCCGCCCTCTTTCGTCGTACCATACAGTTTCGTGCCCGACGTGGTGAGACCGTCGAACGGATACGCGCCGTCGTTGCCGGCTTTGAAACTATAGACGATGTGCTCGTCGCCGGACGA
>Ga0302325_10007686_pt1 | contig 23836 bp, 21 predicted proteins | sample Palsa_T0_2_FD_201948 | JGI IMG/M metagenome (GOLD analysis project Ga0302325, IMG submission 201948) | Peat permafrost microbial communities from Stordalen Mire near Abisko, Sweden - Palsa_T0_2 | ecosystem: Environmental > Terrestrial > Soil > Palsa > Peat permafrost | place: Sweden: Abisko... | reverse complement strand
ATTCTGCTGAATTTGCCATTGGCAACTCGCGGCTAGCACGCAGCAAGCTCCTCGAGCACGTTGCAAGCGCTTTGGCTTGGATGCCAATGCAATGGGCTGTGTATGGCCTGGATCCGAGCGAGGGGCGCTTAGTTCGCGCTCGCCGTGACGCCCTCGAGGATCTCGCGCAGATAGGCAACGTGCTGCGCCAGCGCCTTGCGGCCAGCGGCTGTCATCGCCACGCGGGTACGGGGCTTCTTGCCGACAAAGTCCTTCTCGATCTTGACGTACCCGGCCTGCTCAAGTGTCGCCAGATGCGCACCGAGATTGCCGTCGGTCGCGCCTACCACGCTCTTGAGGCGGATGAATTCAAGCGATTCGCGTGTCGAGAGTCCGTTCAGCGCCGCCATGATTTTCAAGCGCAGCGGCTGATGGATCAGTTCGTTGGATTCTGCGGGCATGTCAGGCGCGCCTCAGCCACAGGCCGGTCAGTATCAGGGTGCCGCCACCAACGACTGCCATCCAGAGCATGAAGTGCTCCCTGAAGAACGCATAGCCTGCCACCGTGCAGACTCCGACAACGATGCCGGCAATGGCCCAGCGCGAGCCGCGCCAGATACCGATCACGGTGTAGATCAACGCGATTAACAAGGCTGGAAAGGCGCCGAACTGCGCCGAATCGTGCGGCTGCAGGATGTAGTAGGTCGCTGCCACAAAGGCCAGCGCTGTGAAGCCAAGGCCTGCGAAGCGGGCGCCATAGCCGGCACTAGCGCTGCTCCTGCCGGCCGCCGCGGCACGGCCAATCAGGAAGCTACCGGTCATGCCGAGGAGGTCGAGCACCAGCCATGCGGGATTGGCCAGGGCCGGCGCGAGATCGGAGGTGCCGTATCCAAGCACCCAGATCAGGCCCCAGAGAATCAAGTGCGGTGCGCCGCGCTCGTAGCCACGCAGAATCGAGGCGCGATGCTGGGTGCGGGCAATGTCCTGCAGCGCATCGGCAGCTTCCTGGGTAGAAATAGGCATAGCAGTCTCCTGATCGTGGTCCGTTTTCTTCATGTCCAGAGTACTCTATACCACAGAGTTAAGGATTGCAAGCCGCGACAGCAAGGCCGCATCAGTGGCCCGGGATCAGCGAAAAGAAAGAATCAGCGGTGCCCCGAGGCCCGGCGGGTGGCTGGGAAGCTCTGCGCTCACTCGCGCACAGACGACCAGGGAAGCACGGTCTCAACCGAAAACACAACGCGCCCCATCGAGTTGATGCTGGTGCCGGGATCGCTGGGCACTCTTCGAGTCGCGATGTACTGCAGCAGCAGCTCGAACTTGCCCAGGCCATAGTCGAAGCCCAGCGAGTAATCAATCTTTGGGCCACCATTGCGATCAATCCAGTAGTTACCCCAGGCGTAGCCGGCATGCTCCATGAGGGAGAGGTGATCGAGCAACGCCGTTGTGGCATCGATGGAGACGTACCATGCATTCAGTCGGGCGTGCGGCTCGCGGCCGTCGTAGTTGGGTGTGTAGAAGAGTGCTGTCTTGATGCCGTGGTAGGCCGCATCCACGTACATCTCGCCATAATCGTAGCCCTGACCCCCATCCACCATGTAGGCGTAGTAGTTGACGCCCGTGCCAAACTGCGCGCCCGATGCGCTCTTGTGCATGATTTCGGCGTACGGGCTGACTTCGAGACGCGGATTGCCAACGTAGGCATTGTCACCAAAGTGGACATTGCTCATGAACACGCCCGTCTTCCACTGCGAGTCCTCGATGTAGTCGAAGCTCACCTGCGCCGCAGGCTGGCGCTCGGTCTGCGTTTCACCACGAAAGTCATAATCGCTGGTGGCTTCCACGGTGGCGGTGAGCGTTGGATCGGCATGTGCCAGTGAGGCATATGCCGATCCAACCACCACCCACAGCCAGACCCGTGAGCTCATCTTAAAGTTGCCGATCGGGCCGGCGCCTCAATGCGCCACGCCGTCCCCGATGACCGGGACAACCTCCAGGTGCAAGCCGCGTTTGGTCAGGGACGTTGCTGCCCAGACGCCGACGAACGCCAGCACCGCAACCGTTGCCATAATCGGTAACCCGACCGCCGGGAATAATGAGGTGGCCCATCCGGTGAGCACCGGTCCACTGACGCTGCCCACCGTATAGGCGAGCGCTACGGCCAGTAACCCAGTCGAAAGCCCGGCCCCAGTGATGCGTTGACCCACTTCAATGACCGCCAGCGTGTTCATACCTCCGGCGGCGCCACCCCAGCAGAACAGCAATCCGAACAGCAGCGCCGGGTGTGAGCTCAGCCACGGCAGTGCCAGGGCGCCCAGGCCCACGGTGCCCGCTGTAATCAGCTGCGCCTTGCGAAACCCGAGCTTGTCCGCCATCCACCCCAGTGGCAACTGCAACAGCGTACCGCCGATACCAAAGCCTGCCAGCACCGCCGTAACGCTCAAGGCCAGCAATCGGTGGTCACTGAGAATCGGCAGGAACGAGATCGAGGAAGTCTCCACGAACCCGGCTACAAAGCCGGCCATCAGCGCGGCCGGCACAATTCGCAGCGCGGCCAGTCGCTGCGTGCGCCCGGAGGTTTCTGGGTGGCCATCGCAATCACCGAGGAAGAACAGTGTGGCGCCACTGAGCGCCAGCAAGCCGATGCAGCCCCAGAGCGGCGCGGATCCGGTAAAGCCGGTGAGCGCGATCAGCAATGGGCCGGCTGCGATGCCACAGCCCATCAGCGTCTCGTGAGTGCCGACGGCGCGACCCCGGATGCTCTCGGGCGCGGCCCAGATAATCCAGGTGTCGCAGGCGACCCAGCGCAGGATGAGTCCAATCCCAAACACGAAATTGGAAATGAACAGCAGCAGCGGTGCTGCTTCATACAGCGCACTGACCAGGGCAAGTCCGGACAGGCCGAGCGCGATGCGGTTGGTGGTGATGAACCCGCAGCGGCTGAGGACCCGCGGTGCCCACTGGCCCAGGATGAGAATGGCAAGCCAGGGCGCGCCGGCAACGGTCCCTACGATCAGTGGTGATTGGTGGGTGGCATTCAGCCTGAGCGCCATCAGCGCCGGCACCGTGCCGATCTGCACGATCTGCGCCAGAAAGGACACGGTGTTGATCTTTATAAGGCGCCGCAGTGCTGCTGCGGTCGCTGGATTCATCAGGCGTGTGCTGCGCATAGCCGCTCTCCTGCCGGGCAATGGCTGGCGGTATGTTCACCGGCCTCAGCAATGTCGCCATAACTGGGCCAGGTGCCGCGCTCGAAGTATCGATCCCATGCCGCGACAATCTTCGCGGTGTACTGCACCGGCATGGCGTGCACAAAAGGGGACTTGACCAGTTCAGCAAAAGCCGGATCCTGGTGGTTGGCGATCCAGGTACGCCGATCCTCGCTCAGGTGCGTGGGGCAAAGTGTCTGATCAACCCGCGCCGCAAAGTTATTGATGGTCATCTCCGCCATACCCTGCCAGGCGCCACTCGCCTGCTCGAACAGGTAACGGCGCTCGCGTCGCGTCAGTTGCGAGATCTCGCAATCAAAGCGGCTGGTGCACTGATCACGCGTGAACATCGAGAAGGCGTAAATGTCGGACGTGATATTTACCAGTGGGACCGGTGAGGACATCAGAGGATCGTAGAGTGGGTCGGAGGCGTTGGCAGCATCCGGCACGAAGGCGACCGCATCGAAATCGAAGAATGCCGTGCGGCATCCAGTCACCGGGCAGAGCAAATTGATTACGAAATTAAGTGCACCGCCGCCGAGCAGCGTACTCGGAGTCTCCTCGGACAGCGTGCTCATGATCTCCGCCAGCGCCGTAATTGCAGGGCGTACACCGGCACTGGGCGTCGCGGTGGAAGAGGAGGCCAGCACTTCGGCGGGGTTGCCGATCACATACATGCAAGCCACCGCGTCGCGGCGCTCGAGAGCTCCCAGGAAGCGTCGCCAGCCCACCACGATATCGCTTAAGCTGTGCACTTCAACGGCAAAATAACGATCGGCGGCAAACTCGCGCCGGCCCGCGACGCAACCGAGCGAGCGCCGGAACCAGTTGTATAGTTCCTCGGACAGGATGCTGCTGGCCTTACCGCAATGGACCTGATGATTCTTGGCGGGCAGGAAAGGTCGCGTGCGCGGCACACCCGTGGAAAACGGCGACTGGTAGTCGGTACTCATTGAGTGGGCTCCTCGATAGCAATGAAATGTTCGATGCTGCAACCCGTGACGGGGTTCAAGCTGAAGTAGTTGTATGCGTCGTACATATACTGTATGCTGCATACATATGTCAAACAAACTGAATTAAACCGCTCAGTAGAGAAACCATCGTTTTTCTCAAGTCCCAATCCGAGGTTTTCCCATGATGCACAATCTAAGAGGTGCCAATCTGCTTGGCGCCTTTGTCGTTGCCGTGCACGATCAGATGTTGCAGTGTCTGGAGCGAGAAGATGCCATCGCGCCTCAGGCTGCAGCGGCCCTGATTGTCATTGGCTTCAATGCAGGTCGAAGTGTCGACTTTCTGAGTGGCGCTTTACAGCTGAGCCACTCGGGCTGCGTACGCCTGGTCGATAAACTCGAGCAGTCTGCGCTGGTGGAGCGACGCGAGGGAAAGGATCGGCGCGTAGTGCAGCTGTATCTGACCGACCTGGGTCAGCGGCGCATGCAAAACGTCCTGCGCTCGCGCCGCAAGTATCTGGACAGTCTGCTGCAATCGCTCAATCTGAAGGAGCAAAAGCAGCTGACGGGCATGATCGAGACCATGCTCTTCGATATTACGACCGGGGATGAGCACGCCGAGGCGATGTGCCGCTACTGCGATGAGGGCGCCTGCCCGCAGGAGCATTGCCCCATTACACTGGCCGCCGCGAGGTAAGGTGGAAGCCGCACGGCCCGCCCCGGAGCCTTCTCCGGGTGGCGCAGCGAAGCACACTATGGCCTCCGTACCGTTAGCGTCCGAGATTGAGACGCGTGCGCCGGACCATCAGCGCTACGCCTTCCTCGACATGGCTGCGGAGGAATCTTTCGACTCCCTGACGCGACTTGCCGCGCAGCTGGCCAGCACTCCGATGGCATTCATCAGTATCCACGATGGCGAGCGCCAGCGATTCAAGTCAAGTGTCGGCTTCAGGCGCGGGCAGAACCTTGATGAGCCCTGGCCGGTCATGTCTGAGTTTTCGGGACGCCGCAACATCGTGTGCTCAGACACACAGCTTGATGCCCGCTTCGCAGGGCTGCCCTGTGTCGTGGGCACGCCGCAAATCCGCTTCTATACGGCCGTTGCGCTGGTTACGCCGCGCGGCACCGTCGTCGGTGCGCTGGCGGTGCTGGATGTCGGGGCGCGCACGCTCAGCGCGGAGCAGCTCGAAGCACTGGCGGTGCTCGCCAGGCAGGTGGTGGCGCAATTCGAATTGCGACTGGTCAGGAAAACGCTCGATCAGATGCAATTGCAGACCCACGAGATGGCACAGCGGATGGAGGGCGACCGAACCCTCGAGGTGCAGAGCCTCGCCGCAGATCTGCATGATGGCGTGGGCCAGGAGCTGGCCGCGCTTTCAATGCAGATGGGCTCGTTCCTGCTCTCGCCCCAGGCACAGCCGGCCGCGGTGCGCGAGCCGCTGGAGAAAATGGCCGAGTACCTTCGCAACTGCATGAAGAGCTGCCGCCGGATTGCTGAGGGGCACGGCGGCTTCATGATCCGGGACCTCACGCTGCTGGAGGCGCTCAAGCGCTCGACCCAGTCTATGGCGGCAGAGAATGTTCGCCTGGAATTTACCGGTTCGGGCCAGAGCCTGAGTACCCTTGATGAGGCCGTGGCCTATCATCTGTTTCGCGTCGGCTACGAGGCGGTCCGCAATGCCTGTACGCACAGCGGCTGCAGCTACGTGCGGGTGCGTTGTGACAGTGATGATGCGCATATCGATCTTACGGTCGAGGATGATGGGACCGCTCCAGTGAACCTGGATCGCCACAAGGCCGGCATCGGCCTCTCCGTCATGAACTACCGCGCACAGAGCATCGGCGCCGAGCTTCGGTTCGTGCCCTTGCCGCAGGGGGGCCTGCGGGTCGAGTGCCGCTTACCACGTGTGCGTGTCTGATTGAGCTGCCTGCCGGGCCGCTTCGGCAACGCTCTGGCTAGCGTGCCGCCCTAGGCACGGATCAACTGCTTCAGGCCGCGCCGAAAGGCGCTCACGCCTCCCATCGAGGGATGGCGCAGCGCGTAGGCCTTCACGCCGCACTCCGCCAGCGACTTTTCCGCATGCCGGCCGACCGCGCCGAGCGTGGCGGTTGGAAAAGCATCCAGCAGTGATTTGAGCACCGGCACGCCCAACTCACGTTCCGCCGGCTTCGGCGTGCGATTGGATTGGCGGTTTCCCTTTTTATAGGGATGCCAGGGGAAGGCATTCCAGAGGATGGTCTGCTCGGCGATCCCGAACTCATGCAGCGCTGACCAGATGGTGGTCGCCGAGGGCTCGCTCCAGGGAATGTGGCGCGTGGAGAGGCGCGGCGAACGGTTCGGCACCCGCGGAATGCTGCCTGCGATCAGCAAACGCTCACTCGTGAATGGAATGCCAGTGACATGGCAGCCCTGGTAGCCGGGTGCTTCGCCGATCAGGATCAGCGTGGGCTGCGTCGCCAGGTGCGCCCGCAATCGCGCCCTTCTGGCCTTTACCGCGTTGCGATCCAGATCCGTGTCCGGATCGTGTTCAGTCCAGGGATTGAACACCTGCTCACCTGCATAGCTGCTCAGCAGGCGAAAGAATCGGGTCAAGGAGGCGTTAGCGGGCACTATCAGACCTCCGGAAGAGTCCCCACGATCGAATCGCCGCTCATTGTAGCCGGCGATGTTCGCTGACAAGCAATGTCTGAAGAATGGCCGGCGCTGTAGTCGGGGACCTACAGCCGCTGTGCGCTGCTTCACCTAGAGTCAGCGATACGGCCGGCACTTGGACCATTAAGTCAAATTTATCGGGTGATTTAGCGCTCGTTCAGGCATTCGCATCGAAGATGTGAGGCCGAATCGATAGTTTAAATCCGCCAACCGACCCAACAATCGGGCCAAGATGACATTCAGAGGCAGCACATCCGCCGATTCCGTCGTCAGCGCCGCAGCTGAGGCCGCCGATATGGCACACCGGGCCGGCCTGGTCTACGTCTCCGATACGCTCCCCGGCTATCGCCGCGAGCGCATCGGGAAGCGCTTTCGCTACTTTCTGCCCGATGAGCGGCAGCTAAAGGCCCGCGCGGAACTCAAGCGCATCGCGCAGCTCGCGATCCCACCGGCCTATGAAGAAGTGTGGGTGTGCATGGATCCGCGTGGCCATCTGCAGGCCACCGGCCGCGATGCACGGGGCCGCAAACAATACCGATACCATGGCGGATGGCGCAGCATCCGCGATGATGCCAAGTTTGATCGCATGTCGACCTTTGCCGAAGCGCTACCGAGGCTGCGGCGGCGCGTGGCGCGCGACCTGGCCCTCGATGGGCTGCCGCGCGATAAGGTACTCGCGGTCGTCATCAGTGTCCTTGATGCGACCTGCGTGCGCGTCGGCAATGAAGAATATGCGCGCGACAACAAGAGCTTTGGCCTGACAACGTTGCGCAATCGCCATGTCAGCTTCATCCGTGACGGCCGCGCGATCCTGAACTTTCGCGGCAAGGGGGGCGTGCCCCACGAAGTGCTAATCGATGATAAGCGCATCGTGAAGATCATGCGCCGCTGTCAGGAGCTGCCTGGCCAGCAGCTGTTTCAGTACGTTACCGATGAGGGCCAACGCGCGCCCATCGACTCCGGGCAGGTCAACGATTATCTGCGTGACTCGATGGGAGATGACTTCACCGCCAAGGACTTCCGGACCTGGGCGGCGACGCTGCATGCGATCCAGCTGCTGGCGCGCACGCCGGTGCCGGTCGATGCCAGTGAGCGGGCCATGAAGAGCGAGATAGTTGCGGTCGTAAAGCAGGTGGCGGCCAAGCTGCGCAATACGCCGGCTGTCTGCCGCAAGTCCTATATCAATCCGATGGTCTTTGAGGCCTGGCGCTCTGGGGCGATCCAGAAGGCTTTCAGTGGCGGGCTGAAGCTCGCAGCACCGCGCCAGACCGAGACCCGAGTGCTGGCCTTTCTGATCCGGCGCGCCAACGGCTCAAGTTCCAGCAAGCGCCCCTTGGCGGAGTAAGCCTCGGCTGAACTCAGCGGTCCGTCGCTTGCCATGAGCGCCGTGCAACTCGCCTCCAAATGGGGCTATCCAGCGCTGAATTGCCTCCCACCGAAAGAATTGCTGCAGCGCAATAAATCTGTTCGCTAGCGCACTTAGCATGCATTTTTGCACGCGAAAACAGCCCCAACTCTCACTCGGGCTGATTGGGGAACCTTGCTTAAGTAGGACCGGGACTGGCTCTCGTTTTTCGGCGCTCACTGTCGATATTCTCAATTCGGTCAAGGCTGTAAGTGACCTGGAGAGAGCCATTAAGCTCGCCCGTCTACAATTTCCCAAACACGGCATTCGCTGGGGCATCAGTGCGCGGCTCGGCGTCGCCTTTGTTTCGGTCGCAACGCTCGCCATTGCGGCCAATCTCCTGGCCGAGCATGCGATGTCCGTTATCCACACGACACGTGTGGTGCGCGTTGTCGCTCTGCCACGCTCGCCGGTACCGGCCATCGTGGCACCTGCACCGGCTGCAGCGGCTGCATCGGTGGCACCCTCACTGCCCGAGATTGCCGCGGTCGGTCCCGAAGCGCTGATCGCCACGATCGAAGGCTATGAGAGCGCGGTGCGCGCACGCGTGGTGATCCGCAATGAAGTCACCGACGCACAGGTCGCCAAGGCGTCGAGCGATTTCGAGCGGGAGACGCAGAGCTACCTTGACCAACCGGGGCGCGCGTCAGGCAGCCCCCGTCTGGAGCCTTTGCGCGCTGCCGTTTTAAGCTACCGCGCCCATGCCGAGGAGTTACTGCGCGTTGCCGATAGCGGCGACCAGGTCATCCGCGACTTCTGGGATAGCTTCGAAGCGCTGGATGGGCGCACGAAGGCAGCACTCGCGCGCTCATGGCGAATCTTTGGTCATGTCATCGCACGCAACTCGCTGGTTGACTTCAATTCGAGCGTAGATGCGATTCGCCGCGGCTATGCGGACCACATCGCCACAGGCGTTACTGCCGAGGCGTCCCTCGATGCGCTCACAACGAGTGCAGCGGCGCTTCTGGCCACCGAGCAGGCCAACGATTCGGCCCTGGTGCGCTCGCTGGGCGAGGCCTGGGTCGCACAGCTGCGCACTGATGTGGCGCGGATCAGCACCCTGCAGCAGTCCTTGGCCCAACTGGATGCGCAGCGGCGCGAGGCGCTCGAGGGCTTCGGACGCGAGTCATTGAGTGTGATCGCACTGGCAGGCGCCACAAAGCCACCCGCTGTAAGGCGAATCCGGCCCGCTGCGGCTGCGCCCAGTCAGGGGTCGAGCGTCGCGACCGCGAATGCGCTCGAGGGTCGTGGCGTGGTGCCGCTGATCAGTCTGGTGCCGGCGAGCGCTGAAGTGGATGGCTTTGGCGACTCGGATAGCAGCTTACCGGCCGCACCTGCCGATGAGGATACTGCCGTATCCTCGGGTCCCTCCGAGTACACCACGCTGATGCAATGGGTGAGTGGCGGTGCCCTGCTGGTGCTGTTGTGTGTGTCTGTTTTCACGGTTGCGAGCGTAGTTGGTCCGGTGCGCCGGATGAGGATTGCGACCAGGCGCCTCGCCGAGGGCGAGTCACGGGTGCAGGTCGCGCGCGGGGGCGTGCGCGAGCTCGATGATCTGGCGGTCTCGTTCAACCAGATGGCCGATCAGCTGGCCGTCGCCCAGGAGGTGGCGCGCAACTACCAGGAGCAACTCGAAACCAAGGTGAATCTGCGCACGCTCGAACTGCAGCACCTGGCAGAGCACGATTCGCTGACCGACCTGCCCAACCGCCGTCAGCTGTTCAGCCGCCTGAAAGCAGCGATTACGCATGCTGCGACGAGCGGCTCCCACGTAGGCGTGTTCTTTCTAGATCTTGATAACTTCAAGAACATCAACGACAGCATGGGCCACGCATTCGGCGATCGCGTGCTCGGTGCAGTCGCCGAGCGCCTGCTGGCCGCGACCGGCCCTAACGGCTTTGCGGCACGCATTGGCGGTGATGAGTTCACGGTAATCTGCGACGGCGCCGACAGCGAAGGGGCGGTGCGACTTGCGGGCTGGGATCTGGTACGGGCCTTCCAGAAGCCGCTGCGCGTCGATGGCCGAGAGCTGATGCTCAGCATCAGCGTGGGCGCGAGCCTCTATCCCCAGCACGGCAACAACACGGATGCACTGCTGCGGGCGGCCGACGCCGCGCTGTTTCGCGCCAAGGCGCTCGGACGCAGTCAGCTGACCGAATTCAGTCCGGAACTGCTGGAAGCCGCCTCGACAAAGTTCAGCACCGAACAGGGCCTGCGCCACGCCCTGGAACGCGGGGAATTCGAGCTGGTGTTTCAGCCTGAGGTCAGCGCGAGCAGCCTGAGCACGGGCGTAGTCGAAGCCCTGCTGCGCTGGCGACTGCCTGACGGGCGGCGCGCCTCGCCAGCAGAATTCCTGGCGATTGCCGAGGAGTCTGGCCTGATCATGGAGATCAGCGACTGGGTGCTGGACTCAGCGATCGCTGCCGCTTCGCGCTGGCATCACGGCGCGTGGCCGGATGCCAAGGTCGCCATTAATCTCTCCTCGCGCCAGTTGCTCGATAGCCGCTTTGTCGAGCATGTCACGCATCTGCTGCAAGTTCATAATCTGCCAGCACATTGCATCGAAATTGAACTGACCGAAAACGTGCTCCAGACGGGCATGGCGACCATCGATGTGCTGCATGCACTGCGCGCTCAGGGTATCGCCATCGCGCTGGATGACTTCGGTACCGGCTACTCGACCTTTTCTTCGCTTGAACAGCTGCCGCTGACCCGCGTAAAACTGGATCGAACGCTGATCGCCAGCATTCACACCAGCGTCCGTTCGGCGGCCATTGCCAGGGCGATCGTGAGCCTGTGTCACAACATTGGGCTTGAGGTGACCGCCGAAGGCATCGAATGCCGGGAGCAGCTGATGATGCTCTCTGACATGGCGCCAATCAGCCTGCAGGGCTACCTGCTTGCTCGCCCGGTCTCCGCAGAGCACGTGCTGTCCACGCTGGCGGCGCTCCCCAATCGCCTGGAATCGATCCTGCTCACAGCATCTTCTAACCCGAACGCTGCCTACGAAGCGGGCTCGGAAGAGTACACCGTACGAAACCTGCGCACGTTGTAGGCCATCGCCGTCAGGGCGGGGCATTAGCCTGCCCTGCGCTCGATTCCACTCCAGGCGCGATGCTCCTTACTTGGGCTCTACGCCGTTCATTGTGCGGTGCTCAGGCGGATTGAAACCGATTCAATGACGCGCACCGATTGCAAGATTTCGCTCCTCATCCGCACAATTCACCGCCGTGCAGTGCTTAAGTCGCCCGAGCGAGTGTGGGATACTCACGCCCCCGACCATCCGCGAATCAGGAGCGACATATGACAAAGCTGACCTACGAGATCGTTCAACACGATGGCGGGTGGGCTTACAAGGTGGATGAAACCTTTTCGGAGACTTTCCCTACGCATGACAGCGCCCGCAAGGCGGCGCAGCGTGCTGCCGACGAGCAGGCGGCTCCTGGGGAGACCTCACGGATCTCCTACGAGGATAAGCAAGGCCACTGGCACAGCGAGAAGTCCGCTGGGGATGATCGACCGAAGCCAAACGTCAAGGGTTGATGCGCTTGCGCCATCCGGTAATGGACTGCCGCGAGGATCAGGTGCTTGCCTAAGCCCGCCGCGACGCGCCGCTCTGGATCGCTCGCGCCCCTGGAAACTCTGCTGCCGGCGCGACTCGGGCATGAGCTGCCGTTGCCCGCTGAACTCAAGCGCCTGTATGGAAGATTCTATCTGTCGGCCGCGCGCTCCCGACCCCGAATCTACAGCAATTTTGTGACGACCCTGGATGGGGTGGTCTCACTCCATGTCAAGGGACATGCCGCAGGCGGCGATATCAGCGGCTTCAGTGCGCAGGATCGGATGGTGATGGGTCTGCTGCGCGCCGTGGCCGATGTGGTCATCGTCGGCTCAGGTTCCCTCAAAGCCGATCCGCAGGCGGTATGGACACCCGAGGCCATCTGTCCAGAACTCGCCTCGGGCTATGGGCGGCTGCGAACCGTCTTGAGGAAACGCGGGCCGCCGCTGAATGTCATCGTCAGCGCCAGTGGGGCGCTTGATCTTCGCCTGCCGGTGTTCACTTCGGGTCAGGTCCCAGCCCTGATTCTGACCAGTGCCACCGGCGCCAGGCGACTCAATCGCCAGAAACTGCCCGCAGCGGTGCAGGTCCGGGCGCTGCGCCGCGGCGCCGGTGAAATCCAGGCGAGCGCCATCGTGCGCGAAGTGTCGCGGCGGATCGGGGTTCAGCGAGTCCTGGTCGAGGGGGGACCGAATCTGCTCGGGGATTTCTACAAACAACGACTGATCGATGAGCAGTTTCTGACCCTGGCACCGCAGATCGCCGGGCGAGTGGAGGGCGATGGCCGACCCAGTCTCGTGATGGGCCAGACCTTTGCGCCGCGCGATCCGCTCTGGGGCGCACTGACTGACGTGCGTCGCGGCGGCAGCCATCTTTACCTGCGCTTCTCCTTCGCCTGAAGATCGGCCCCCTGGCTTGAGGCGGCATTCACTGCGCAGCTCAGCGGGACTCAAGATGGGCGGCGGGCAGTCATTCAGCATCACCCGTCACGCTGAATCGAGGCAATATAAGTCGATGGGCATCCATATAAGAGAGTCGTCCGGGGCACCTTGCCCGCCGCCGTGCAGTCGATCACTTAAGCGCGAGCTCATGCGGTGACCAAGCGGCAAGCACTCGGCTGGCTCGCGATTGGCGCCCTGGTCCTGATCGGCTGGCTGGCGCGTCCGTTCGCCACCGGTTTGCTGCTCGGTGCGGTCATGGCCTTCACGCTCGAGCCGGTCTATGCAGCGCTGGTCCGGTGGACGCGGCGACCGACGATGGCCTCCGTGCTCACCCTACTGGGTTCTGGAGCCGTCATCCTGGGTCTGGTGAGCGGATTCGCATCGCTCTTTGTCGCCCGGGCAGTGGTGCTGGCAAGATTAGTCCACGATCAAGTGCAGCCGAACGGCGCCATCTACGCCTGGGTCCAATCGGTGGCCGACTGGCTGGGACGCCTCGGCCTCTCCCCAGCCAGCGTCATCGAGCGGGTCGAAGCCGTTGCCGGCGAACTCGCCTCGCGCTCGGCCGCGATCGCTGGATCGGTGGCTTCGGGGACCTTCGGCACATTGATTGAATTGTTGTTCACGTTTCTGGCGATGGACGCGGTGCTACGGCACTGGAAGCAGATCGTAGCGGCAGTGGCAGCAGTGGCGCCGTTCGAGGCCAGTCACACGCATGCGTTGCTGGGCGAATTTCGCCGCGTCGGACGCATTACCGTCACCGGAACGGTCGTGACGGGACTGGCTCAGGGCGTACTGGCCACGATCGGCTACCTGATTGCCGACGTGCCGCAGGCCGTATTCTTTGGTATCTGCACGGCCTTCGCCTCGCTGATCCCGGCGGTGGGCACGCTGCTGATCTGGATTCCGATCGGGATCTACCTGTTCCTGAGCGGACATCCCACCCGTGCAATTATCGAGCTGCTGTGGGGCGCACTGATCATCGTTGGACTGAGCGACTACGTCATTCGGCCAAGGCTGGCGAGTGATTCGGCGATGCCTGCGGTGCTGGTTTTCATCGCCCTGTTCGGCGGCCTCGAAGCCTTTGGTGTCTCGGGCCTGATCGTGGGCCCGGTGGTCATGTCGCTCGCCGTCGCAGTGCTGCGGATCTATTCACGGGAAGAGAAGTCCGCGGGCTCCTAATTTGCCAGGCCGACCCAGATGAACAGCAGCACGTATTCGACGCCATCGCTGATGTTGTGCCCGATGATGGGTGCCACGACGCTGCGGGATTTCTCCAGCCAGTAGGCATAGAACACGCCCATCACAAAAGCGTACAGCTGCTGTCCGAGGGCCAAGGGCCAGCTCCTGGACCAGAAACTGCTGGCGTGCAGCAGCGCGAACATCAGCGCCACCAGCACGCCGGCCCAGTTCATCTCGAAGCGCCCGATTCTCAGGCGCCCGGGCATGGTCGTTGCAAGGTAGGTGACCAGAAGCGCCCGGAACGGGATTTCCTCGGTTGGCCCCACATAAATGCCTTCGAAAAACAGCCAGCCCACGACGTTGTGAGTCATCAGCGGGTAATTGAGCACGGGTCGCGTGTGCGCAAGCAGCTCAGGCGCGTAGTCGATGAGCGTCATCAGCACGCCGAAGAACACCATCCAGAGGACGGCTGCCCCGATGTAGCTGCGTTCGCGCGGCCAGTGCAGACCATAGTCAGCCGGTACCCAACGCTTGAGGAGCGCGATGCCAATCAGTGCAAACAGCAGCTGAAAGGCGTGCTGGGTGTAGAGCCATGGCAACGTCGGCCCGGGCACCAGGGGCGCTCGTGCCAGATGGGCAGCAAGTACCGAGCAAGCGGCGGCAAGGAAGGGGATACCAACCGCCATCAGGACCGTAATGAGGAGCGGCAGTACTTTGAGCCGCAGTCGCGAGGGCGCCTCAATGGCCTGATTCATGCTTGCAGTCGACGCAGCTACGCCAGGAGAGTCTTGAACGAACTCGAGCTTGAACGCCAACGCGAGGGCGGGGCACCGGTCGGGGCGCGGACCGCGCGCCTCATGTGCGCCTGGTCGGCATCGCCAGACTGCATCGCGATCTGCATCGGCGTTGCATGCGACGGGTCGGGATGGCAGCGAACTCGGGGCATCCTCGAATCTCCTGCGGGCGTGCTCTGTTCAGATAGTCGCTTGAAATTTAGCACGTTGCACTGAACACCGGCCAGCCGCCGCGCAGTAGCGGAGAGCGCCAGCAATCGGGCGGATTTCGGCGCAAGATACGCTGATTGATGCCTCAGATAACAACACAGACGCGCAGCTCATGAGCAACAGCCCGGACGCATTGGAACCCCCAAAGACACTGCCCATTCGCCGCAGTCCGCTCGCCGTGCGCATCCTTGCCGCCGCCCTGGTCGGCGCGCTGCTGTACTTTGCACACACGGCCTTTGTGCCGATTGTCCTGGCGATTTTCTTCTCGCTGATCCTCAGCACGCCGGTCGAGGCCCTGCACCGGCGTGGCCTGCCACGCAGTGCCGCCGCCGTTTTGGTGATGGCGTTGTTGGTGGTCGTAGCAGGCGCGGCGGTGAATCTGCTGCGGGCGCCGGCCGAGGCGTGGTGGGCCGCCGCTCCGCAAACCATTCGCACAATCGAGAAGGCGTTGCGCCCCGTTTCGATGCTGTTCGGTCGCATCGAAATGTTGACCGACAGTGCAGGCCAGATGGGTCAGGTCCCCGCCGCGCCGCCACCGAGAGCGACTGCCGCGGCGGCCGATAGCATCGTGCCACCGGCTGCCGCCGCCAAACCGCCCGCGCGGCCCGCCTCCAACGTCGCCGTGGTGTTTCTCGATGCGATGAACTCGGTGCTCGTGAGCACCATGGCGGTAATCATCGTGATGCTCTTTACGCTGGCCGGTGGCCCTCCGATGCTGGCGCGCATGACGGCGGCGTTGGCCAGGGATCTGAAGTCATCGCACATGCTCAAGGTCATTGGTGCCGTGCGCACTGAAGTCAGTCGCTACTATGTCAGCATCGCACTGATCAATCTCGGACTGGGTCTGGGCACGGCCGTGATCACCAAGTTGCTTGGGATGCCCAATCCGCTGCTGTGGGGCGCAATCGCTGCGATTCTCAATTTTGTACCGTACGTCGGCCCGGCCATCACGCTGGTGTTGCTGACGATCGTGGCCTTTGTCACTTTTGAAAACATTGGGCACGTGGCCGCTGTCGCTGGCAGCTTTCTGGCATTTGCCACCATCGAAGGTCAGCTCGTCCAGCCGCTGGTCGTGGGTCGCCGCCTGGAGCTCAATCCACTCATCGTGTTTCTGTCGCTGTGGTTCTGGGGCTGGTTCTGGGGAATTCCGGGCATCATCATTGCAGTGCCGAGCCTCATCGTGCTTAAGGTGATCGCGGAGCACTCAAAGAACGGCAAGCCACTGGAGGAGTTCCTGGGCCGGCCGCCCAAGCCGGTTCTCAAGCCGGCGCAGATTGCCAAGTCACTGACGCTGGGCCGGGGCAAAAAAAGTACCAAAAGTTAGTCCAATGCCCGGACGCGCAGGCGTCCTGAAAGGCGCTGTCGCGCTTGTCCTGTGGCTGGTAGCGAAGTGCACCCGATTCTTGCCCTCAGCCCTGGCTTCGTAGAGGGCAAGCTGCTCGATAAGCTGATTCACGCGCAGGAACTCCCCGCGCAGACTGGCATTCGAGCGCCTCAGCGTCGGCGGATCAGGTGTTCCGGAACGGCAAAGTCACCAGAACTTCCACGCCGCCGCCCGCGGCATCCTGCAGCTGCAGGCTGAAGTTGCTGCCGTGGAGGATCTGCAGCCGTGTGCGCAGGTTGCTCAGGCCGATGCCGCTCTGTGGTGCATGTCCGCTTGCGAGCAGACTCGGACCATCGTTGTATACCCGCAGACACAGATTGCCAGCGCGATGTTCGCCCGAGACACGGATCGCGCCGCCCGCGACGCGCTTGGCGATCCCGTGCTTGATCCCATTTTCAACCAGCGGCTGCAGCAGCAGGCTTGGGACCCGCGCCTGCAGCAGTTCGCCAGGAATGTCCACGCTCACTTCCAGACGCTCGGCAAAGCGCGCCTTCTGGATGTCGGTGTAGCGCTGCAGATACTCGACTTCCTCGGCCAGCGCCACCTGCGGTCGATGGAAATCCTCCGAAGCGCGGCGCAGGAAGTCACTGAGTCCGACGATCATGCTCACGGCGGCCTCGTTGCGCTGATCGCGCACCAGGCCGGCGATGGAATTGAGCGTGTTGAACATGAAATGCGGCTCCATCTGCTGGCGCAACGCGGCCAGCTGTGAGAGCGAGAGTTCCTGATTGAGTCGCGCGGTTTCGGTGCGTTGTCGGGCAATGCTGTCGCGATAGTCGATCGCCAGGGTGATCGCGATGATCAGCACGTAGACGATCAGGTAGGTCAGGGACTGGTAGAGGAGCGAGTTCTCGAACACATCCGGAAACGGGCCCGGTCGCGTGGGATGACCCCAGGGGTTGAAAGCCATCATCAGCAGTGCATACCAGGAGGCGGCAAGCAGCGAAATGATCACAAAGACCCCGACATGCACGCGGATCGCGAGCCCGCTTCGCTGCCGGTAGCGGCGCGCGAGCGCGATGACGAGTGGCGTGGCTGCGACCCACGGCAGCCAGGAAAGGAATTCCGAGCTGGCCATCCGCACCCACATGTGATGGCCGCCCTCCGAGCGCATCATCAGCACGGCCTGACTGGCATCAATCAGTGCGCCAGCGCACCAGATGGCAAGCATCCAGAACACACGCGCAAAGCGCAGGCCGGTCGGTGGCTCCTTCATGGCTGCAATCCTACGCCAAGCTCTGGCAGCTGTTGCACTCCTGCAGCGAATGACCGGCTCGCTGCAGTAAGCGGTATGGGATCGGCGAGCAGCCGATCCTAGACTGCTGCCCGACGGTCGTGAGGGGAGCGCTGCGATCGGGCGCGATGCTCAGGAAATCCGATCCGATGCGAGGTCAAACGTGCGAGAACTGCGAGCGATGAGCTGCTTTGAGTTTCTTCATGTGGGGTTTCGTGGGCTCGCGGCAGCTTCTCGCTCTGAGCCGGCGAGCCCGCGTGCATTCCCGCGAAGGCTGCGGCTTTGGGCACGACAGCTGCTGGTCGCGGCGCTTGTCAGCTGCGCACCGATTTGCGTGCTTCGTGCGCAGCACGCCGGAGATAATCCGGAGGCCGCGGCGGACGATGCCTTTGGACTGACGCTCGGACTGGAAACCATCGGGATGTACGGGCCCAATGGCGTGCGCGGCTTCAACCCGCAGATCGCAGGCAACGTCCGCATCGATGGGCTTTATTTTGATCAGCAGGGCGCACTGTCCAACCGCGTCGTGGAAGGTTCGACGATTCGCGTGGGCCTGAGCGAGATCGGCTACGCCTTCCCGGCGCCGACCGGCATCGTTGATTACGACCTGCGAAACCCGGGCGATGGCACGCCGAGCGCCAGCGTGGTGGCGAGCGCTGGACCCTTTGAGGGCCGCGGCCTGAGTATTGATGGCAGTGTGCCCTTGATCGCAAGCGCGCTGACGCTGCCAATGGGCGCCAGCTACCAGGTGGGTACGCAGTCGCCGGTCGGCAACTATCCAGGCTACACGGCCGAAGTGTTGAACCTCGGCGCCACGCCGCAGTGGAAGCTCAATGACAAGCTCAGCTTCCGGGCACTCTACGACTGGACGCAGACCACCCACGCCAAAACGATGCCGGTCATATTCACCGCCGGGGACTACCTGCCGCCCGATATCACGCGCGGCTACATCGGCCAGAATTGGGCGCAAAACCGCGGCCTGTCCGAGAACTATGGTGGCCTGGTCGATGCCAAGCTCACCCGGCACTGGACGCTGACCGCGGGCCTGTTCCGATCACTGGCCGACAATCCGGTGACCTACACGGATGTGTATGCCAACACCGCGCCGGATGGGCTGGCCGAGCATTATCTGATTGGATCCCCGGACCAGCGGGTCGCTTCCAACTCCGGGGAAGTGCGGCTGACGGGACACTTTGTGCAAGGTGTATGGAGCCAGGATGTCGTGCTGCTCGCGCGCGGCCGTGACACGTGGAGCGCCTACGGTGGCTCGGATGTGGTTGATGTGGGTCCGGCCTATATCGGTCAGGGGTTACAGGTCACTGAGCCGGATTTCAGCTACAGCGCCCGGACCATTGACCACACCGAACTCTGGAGCACGGGAATCGCCTATCAGGCGCGGTGGACTGGTCACGGGGATCTGGCGCTCGGCATCCAGCGCGAGAGCTATGACAAGGAGGTCACATCGCCCGGAGAACCCGCCGCACAACTGACCGATAAACCGTTGCGTGCCTACGGCTCGGTGGCTGCGATATTGACACCGCGGGTCACAGGCTACGCCGGCTACACCCAGGGGCTTGAGGATTCGGGCGTCGCGCCGTCGACCGCGGAGAATCGCGGTGCGATCCTGCCAGCGGCCCAGACCTGGCAGACGGATGCGGGCCTGCGCTTCCTGCTGACACCCAAGCTCAAGCTCATCGCTGGTGTATTCGAGATCACCAAACCGTACTTCAATTTTGACAGCAGCGATGTCGATCGCCAGCTGGGCCTGCAGCGGGCACGTGGCGTCGAACTGTCGCTGTCCGGTGAACTGGTGACCAATCTTCATATCACCGCCGGCGCGCTGTTCGGGCATGTCGTGATCATGGGTCCTGATCTGGCTGCTGAGGGCGTGAGCCGCAATGCCTTTGGTCAGCCGCGCGATCAGGGCGTGCTCAACGCCAATTATGACTTTAAGCGCTGGTCGCATGTCTCGGCCGACGTGACGCTCGTACATGCGGGCGCTACCCCCGCCGCGGTCAACGATGCGATTGAGGCACCGGCCATCACCGTGCTGTCGCTGGGCGCACGCTATCGCTTCACGCTCCATGGCAGTGCCGCCACGTTGCGTGTCTCGGCGCAGAACATCACCAACGCGTTCGTGTGGGTGACCGGCTATAGCCCGGGCTACTACGAGTTTGCGCCGCGCAGCCTCTTCGGGTATCTGACCTGGGATGTCTGAGCAGGCTACCTGAAGGCGATCGTCGTGCTGCGCCAGATCGGATCCTGCCAGCGGCCGAATCTGGGCAGCAGTTCCGGCGTGCCGGCCTGTTGCTCCGTGATCAGCGTTGCCAGGCGCACGAGCTCAAAGCGCCGGTGATAGTGACCTGCCGAGAGCAGCTCGCGCACGACCAGCAGATGTGCGGAACCGGGCTCCCAGCCCGCGAATTCGATGTAGCCCAGCCCGGGGCCATCGCCGCCCGGTGGCAGCACATCGATGCTCCAGCCCTTGTCGTTGCGCTGAAACACCCACAGCTCTCGCCAGGTCGCCAGCGGTTGCACGGCGAGCGTCATTGCCGAACCGCTGGCGTTGCTGTGCGCCGAGGCGGTCCACACCGTGCCGAAGGTGCAGCGCTGGGCCAGCGGCTCGCTGGCCTTGGACTGGGCATCGTACAGCGCTACGCAGGTCTCGCCTGGCGCTCCGGGTGTCGTGCGCACCAGCAACTTGCCGCTGCGACCCAGCGGCGGCTCAGCCGCCATGCGCGAGGCACCGACCCGTATCGCCGCATCTGCGTAGTCGTTCAGATCGCCGTCCTGCAGCTCGGATTTGATTACAGCGCCGAGCTCATCGAGTGAGCGGTTGGCAGCGGCCTGTGGGTTCGCGCCCTGCCGCGATTGCCAGAACGCGATGGCCGCATAGACGCCGGCGCGGCGCATGTGCAGGCGATTGGCCAGTATCGGGCTCAGCCCGGTGGTCGAGGCGCGTTCAAGGACATCGGCGCGCCACAGATCCAGCTCCGAGCGCGCGGTCGGGCCCAGATCGGGATCCACACATTCGTGTCGGGTCAGCGCGAGCGTCGCGCGGGCGCGCTGGGCGACGTCGGCCGAGGGCATGGCCAGCACCCGACGAAACATGTCCCCGTCGTAGCAGATCTGCATGCCGCCCTCGCGTTCCAGACTCTTCATGACAATCCCCTGCTGGGCGATGACTTCCAGTTGCGCGGCCGTGGCCGCCTCGCCGCTCTTGCTCTGGGCGCTCGAGGCCCGTTGTGCAATCCGCTCGGCCATCGTTGCGATCGCATCGAACGGCTCGGCATCCAGTGCGTTCGCCGGCGCCGCCTTCAGATACGCGGCGGCGTAGGTGATGCCGAGCGACTCCTCTCCCGGGGTGTCACGCAGGAACCGCACTACCGCCAGCAGGGCCGGGGCCTCTTCCGGGGCGAGGGAGGTCTCGCGTACCTGAGTGGCGCGCACGTAGCCGGCGCGCTCACGACGGTGGTCATAGACCATCAGGTAATCACCGCGCTCGCCACGCAGCTCGAGCACATCGCCCTTCCAGAGCAGTGCCTGCTGGGTCGCGCCTTCACGCGGCGCCGCGCGCAGCGCGACCTGGTTCTGCGTGACCACTGCCAGCACCAGCGCGGCGAGGCTGCTCATTTGCTGCCCAGCAGGTTCGAGCCGATGAAACCGCCCTGGGCCGGGGGCGCGGCGATGATCACCTGCACCTTGTCCGAGAGCTTGTCGGCCATGGTCTTCTGGATCAGCAGTGGGTTCTTGCTGATCAGCTCACCCTCGCGCTCCATCTGCTCGCTCGTGACCTTGTTGATGTGCTCGAGCCGATAGACCTCGGCATCGGCCAGCTTCTGGCGCGAATCGGCCTCGCCGGCCGTTTCGATGCGCCGCGCCTCGGCCGTCCCCTCGGCAGTGCGGATGCGCGCCACTTTGTCGGCTTCGGCTTCCAGCGTGCGCTGCTGCACCTGCTTTTCCTTGAACGGCAGCACGTGCTTCATCGCCTCCTCCTGGGCCTGCGCGGCAATGACCTGCTCCTGAGCGGCGGCCTCGGCGGACTTCTGGCGCCGGACCTTGTCCGCCTCGCCTTCAAGTTCGGTTTGCTTGACGCGCTTGTCCATCAGCTCCAGCGTGTAGCGCATCTTCTCGCTCTCGAGCTCCTCGGCCAGCAGCTTGTCCATGCCGTTGCGATAATCCTGTGGCAGATCGACCTGGCCCATCTGCACGCTCCTGAGCAGGATGCCGTCGGCGGCGAGGATCGGTTTGAGCTCAGCCTCGATCTTCTGCTGGATCTCGGCGCGCTTGGTGGAGAAGATCTCGCGCACCGTGTAGCTCGCGAACAGCTTGTAGATCACCCCCTGGACCGCCGGGTCGACGAGCTCACCCGAGATGTCATCCGGAAGCGACTTTGAAAAGGCAGCGACCCGGGTCGGGTCGATGGCGTAGCGCACCGACAGATCAACGCCCAGTGAAAGGCCTTCCACCGACTGGAATGGTGCCTCGCCGTTGGCTTTGGCGCTGCGCTCGGGCCGGTAGATCTGATCGCGGGTGGAGAAGTAGCGTACTTCCTGCAGGTGCGGAACGGCCCAGAAGCTTCCGGCACTGAACACGCTGAGTCGCCCGGTCATGAGATTGCTGCGCACGGCAATCTGGCCGCGATCGACGCTCTGGATCGGCGGGTGCTTCCAAACCAGATACCCGGCGAGGCCGAGGGCGGCGCAGGCGATCAGCAGCACCCGCATCCGCACCAGGCCCGCTGCGGCCAGGCGCGCACCGCGAGCCCCGCTCCGGCCAGCCGCCTCGCCGAGGCGCAGCAGGCATTTGCCAAGGGCCTGCAGGAATGTGTTGGGTTCGTCTGACATCGGATGAGCCTCCCAGATCTGGTGTTGCCGGCGCTGACCTGCAGGGCGGACCCTTGAGGCCGCGCCGTGCTTCGGAGGCAGTATTTGCTGGCAGCTGCGGAGGGCTCAATGGCGGCGCCGGGGCTCTTGGTTCCGGGCGCGGAAGAAACACTCACGCCACGGCATGCCCGTGCTGACAGATAATGAGCCGCGCGAGCAGGGCGCTGTCAGGAGCGGGGCATGGTGAGAGTGGCCGTCATTGAGGACGATGTGCCAACCAGCAACCAGATCAGGGGCTGGATCGAAGCGGCGCGCCCGGGAATTCAGATCGATCAGTGGCATGATCGCGATCAGGCGATCGCCGCCATCTCCCGGGAAAGCTACGATCTGGTGGTGCTCGATATCGAGCTTGGCCGCGAGCGCCATGCGGGCGTGGCCGTCATCAATGCGATCAACAAGCGGCGCGGCACGCCGGTGCTGGTGGTCTCGGGCATGCCGGCGGGCATCTATCGCAGCATCATGAAGGCGCTCGATGCCTGGGATTACCTGCAGAAGAGCGATTTTGATGAAACCGAGTTCATCGAGACCTTTCTCGACATGCTGCGTTCGGTGCAGCCCGAGGCTGCACCTACACCGCCCACTGCGGCGGCCGCGGCCAATCAGCTGTCGCTGGATCCGCTGCGGCAGAGCTCGCCCATCTGGCGCGGTCAGCGCATCAATCTGCCGCTCACCTCGCAGCGCATTCTCGATGCGCTGTATCAGAGGAGCGGCCAGGTGGTGTCCTACGAGGAAATGTTCCAGGTGGTCAAGAGCGGCCGCAACCGGGACAACGTACGCAAGCACGTCAGCACGATCCGCGAAGCATTCCGCGAGGTCGATCCGGAATTCAATCTGATTGAGAACGTGCCGATGCGCGGATTCCGCTGGGTTGAACCGTGATCCGCTGGTGGCCCGGGCATGTGCCGCTGCGGCTACGGGTATTTTTTCGTGGCGCCTTCCTGCTGCTGGCGCTGGCCACCGTGGCGCTGGCGCTCTCGGAGCTTCGCGATGAGAAGCAGATCAGTTACCGAAGCTACCGGGAAGTATTCGACAAGAACGAGCAGCAGATCATCGCGCGCCTGCAGCACCCGAGCGGGCAGCTGGCGCTGCTGAACCCGAGGTTGTCAGGGGCGGCGCTGACACCGCTGCGGCCGCTGGTGCTGCCGTTCTCGGCGATTGATTTTGATGACAAGGCCAAGGCGGAACAGGCCGCAGAAATGGCTGGCTGCCTGGTGCAGTATCCGAATCAGGCGCAACTGTGTGTTGCGGTGGGCAACAACCCGGTGGCTGGCGGCTTCATCTATGCCGTGGGCGCATTTAGCAGCGGTCCGCTGATCACGCATCGACTGGGCGATCAGGATTTGTCCCGTGCCCACCGGGTGCTGGTGGACGTGTCGATGCGCGGACACCTCTATGAGTGGATTGCGCCACTGGAACCGGAACCTACGCAGGCGCGTGCGGGTTTCCGTGGGCG
>Ga0302325_10007685_pt1 | contig 23838 bp, 15 predicted proteins | sample Palsa_T0_2_FD_201948 | JGI IMG/M metagenome (GOLD analysis project Ga0302325, IMG submission 201948) | Peat permafrost microbial communities from Stordalen Mire near Abisko, Sweden - Palsa_T0_2 | ecosystem: Environmental > Terrestrial > Soil > Palsa > Peat permafrost | place: Sweden: Abisko... | reverse complement strand
TGGAGAAGGAAGGGCTGGAACCAGCTCCCGAAGCCGATAAGGCCGCCCTGTTGCGGCGGGTGTCTTTAGACCTTACGGGTCTGCCGCCCACCCCAGACGAAGAAGCGGCGTATTTGGCAGACTCATCGCCCGGCGCCTACGAAAAACAGGTGGATCGCCTGCTGGCCTCGCCGCGCTATGGAGAACGCTGGGCTTCTATGTGGCTGGATCTGGCCCGATATGCGGATACCAAGGGTTACGAAGCAGACTATGATCGTCCGGGCGTCTGGCCTTACCGCGACTGGGTGATCGATGCCTTCAATCGAAACCTGCCCTACGATCAGTTTGTGATCAAGCAGTTGGCCGGAGATCTGCTTCCCGATCCCACCTTTGAGGACCAGATTGCCACATCCTTCCACCGGCAGACGCCCAACAACGACGAAGGGGGCACCGATGATGAGGAGTTTCGCCTGGTCGCGGTGATGGACCGCGTGGCCACAACATGGTCCGTGTTGAACGGCCTCACCATGAATTGCGTGCAATGCCACTCGCATCCGTATGATCCGATTCGCCACACCGATTATTACAAGTCGATGGCCTTCTTCAATACCCAGGGCGATGCGGACCTAATGGACGATTCACCAGTTCTAAGGGTTCCAAAAGACAAAGCCAGCTATTCTGAAGCGTCGCAATTACAGCAACAAATTGCCAGCCTGCTGCACCCGATGGAAGCCTCAGACCGGCAGATGGAAGATAAGGCGCAATGGAAGCCACTGCCCATCGAGAGCGCCGCGGCCAATGAGGTGTTGGCACTGGAACCGATGCTTCCGGAGCTGGACAGCCAACTAGCAGAACTCGAAAAAAACCAGAAGCTCGCCCCGGACAAAAAAGAAGAGGAGTTGAAAGCTCTACGCAAGACAATCAGTGACACCAAAGCAAGACTCGCTCATGCCAAAGCTGCGGGCGCAGCGGCCAGAACGTTTACCATCCACGACGGAGAGGCGCTGGCGAACGCGGACACCCCGCCACAATCTTTCTATGAGCTGACAGCGAACGCCGGCCTTCCTTTGCTGACGGCGATCCGCGTCGAGGTGCCGCCCCTCGACGCGGAAATGGCACGCCACACACCGGAAAACGGCTTCATCGTCGACAAAGTGCAGGGTTGGGTGATTGCGCCGGGCGGCGAAAAGAGCAAAATTGCGTTTCGCTATTTTGTCCAGGATTCGGAGAAGAATCTGCGAGACGCATTATTCTCCGCGGGCGATGCGAAGAAAGGATCAAAAAACGCGGAACCAGACCCCAGCGCATTCGCGGCCCTTCCCAAGCTTTTCCGGACACGTTGGATCGTGGGGGTTCCCTCCGAACCGCTGCAGTTGGCGAATGGGAGCCGCATCCAGATTGATCTCAAGCAGGTAAAGGGCATTGACTCTAAGCCCGCTCTCATACAGCGCATACGGCTTGCCGCGAGTGGTGATCCAAGCTGGACGTCTTTAAGCCGTGATACTATCCGCGCGCAGAATATTGCCCGTCTCCAGGAACTCAATCAGCAGCTGGACAAGATTCCCACCGTTCCCCTTCCAGTGATGGCGGAGCAGCAACCCTATGAGCGAAGGGCTACGCTCGAATTCGAGCGCGGTAATTTCCTAACCAAGATAGGTCCAGACCTTCCGCCGGATGTGCCCGGGATCTTCCCCAAGCTTCCTGCCGGGGCACCACGCAACCGGCTCACGCTGGCGCAGTGGTTCTTTTCTCCTGGCCAACCACTCACTGCACGGGTTGCGGTCAACCGCTATTGGGAAGAACTCTTCGGAACAGGCATTGTTGAAACTCTGGAAAACTTCGGCAGCGTAGGCGAGGAGCCAAGTCACCCTGAGCTTCTGGATTGGCTGGCGCTCCATTATCAAAACGACCTCCATTGGGATACGAAGGCACTCCTACGCGAATTGGTAACCAGTGCTACCTACCGCCAGAGCGCGGCCACAACGCCGGCTCTTCTGGCGAAAGACCCACGTAATCGCCTGCTCGCTCATGGTCCGCAGCAGCGGCTCACGGCAGAGATGGTACGCGATCAAGCTTTATTGGCCAGTGGCCTGTTGAGCACAACCATGGGAGGACCACCGGTTATGCCTCCCCAGCCCGCCGGGATTTGGAATTCGGTCTACAACGACTCGAAGTGGACCGACGCGACCGGTCCCAACCGCTACCGCCGGGCTATTTATACCTTCATCAAGCGCACCGCCGGTTATCCCAGTTCGCTCGTTTTCGACGCTTCCGATCGTGATACGAGTCTTCCGCGGCGCATAGCGACAAACACTCCGTTGCAGGCGTTGGTGACTCTGAACGATCCCGTATACCAGGAAGCCGCCCAAGCGCTAGCGCGGCGGGTGATAAAAGACACCGCCGAAAAAACATCCGGCGCTTCCCGTGCGGACTTTATTCTGAACACCCAGCTTACTTATGAAACGCGCCTGGTCTTGTCGCGCGATCCTACTCCAGGCGAGTTGGCTGTGCTGCGCAAGTTCTACAAAGACGCTGTTGCCATGCGCGAGCGGCCCGCTGTCGTGAAAGCAAACCTGAATCTATCGGAAATATCGTTGGGCAAGCGAGTTCCCGCAGGGCAACTCGAGGCGTTAACGGCCGTCGGCAGTGTCCTGTTTAATCTCGATGCCGCGCTCGTGAGGTGATGGTTATGTCAGATCCCGAAACCGATGCAAAGAACAATCCGGCGCCTGAGCCCACTGGGCTATCGCATCCGGAAGCACGCTTCGCATTACTGCAAGCGCAAACCCGCCGTCACTTTCTGCGCAGTTTCACCGCGGGCGTGGGCTCAATGTTTCTGGGTACATTGGGTTCGCCATTTGCCCCTCCAGTCAAAGCCGCGGAACGCAATGTCGATGGAAGCCTCCGCCTCGATTTCACCCGCGATCCTTCGCGGCCACTGTCGGTTTTGCCGCCGGAGTTTGCCCCGCGTGCCAAGCGGATCATTTATTTGCATATGGCGGGGGCGCCAAGCCAATTGGAGCTTTTTGATTACAAACCTGATTTGAACAAGCTTAACGGTCAGGAATGTCCTGCGTCATTTTTGGTGGGCAAGCGGTTTGCGTTCATCAGCGGTGTGCCCAAGCTCTTGGGCGCGCAATATCCCTTCCACCAGGCGGGAAAAAGCGGCCAATGGATGTCGGACCGCCTGCCCCATCTGGAAAAGCACATAGACGATCTTTGCCTGATCAAGTCGATGCGCACCGATCAGTTCAACCATGCGCCGGCTCAGCTACTGGTACAAACTGGCAATGCTCGCCTCGGCTATGCGTCGATGGGTTCCTGGGTGATCTATGGGCTGGGCACAGAGAATCAGAACCTCCCAGGTTTCATCGTGCTGGTCTCAGGCGGCAACCAGCCGGACGGCGGCAAACAATTGTGGGGATCTGGATTTCTGCCCAGTGTTTATCAGGGCGTGCAATGCCGCTCCCACGGCGAGCCAGTGCTCTACCTGGAAAATCCTCCAGACGTAAGCCGGCCGCTGCGTCGCCGCATGCTGGATGCCGTAGACGAAATCAACCAGCAAACCTACGCTGAGTTCGGTAATCCCGAGACCGTTACGCGCATTGCGCAATACGAGATGGCCTTCCGCATGCAAATGGACGCCACGGACGCCATGGATATTCACAAGGAGTCACCGGCGGCACTCGCAGCTTATGGCGCAAATCCTGCTGATTCAAGTTTTGCCAACAATTGCCTGGTCGCGCGCCGCCTGGCGGAGCGCGGTGTGCGCTTCATTCAGCTTTACCATTGGGGCTGGGACGATCACGGAACTTCCGCCAAAGACTCCCTGAATATTGGCTTTGCGGACCGCTGCCGCGAAACCGATCAACCCATTGCGGCGCTTCTCACTGACCTGAAGCAACGCGGCATGCTGGAGGACACGCTGGTAGTCTGGGGTGGCGAATTCGGACGCACATCCATGCGCGAAAACCGCAACGGTCAGGTCATGCAATTTATCGGCAGGGACCACAATCCCGGCGCCTTCACCATTTGGATGGCCGGAGGCGGAATCAAGCCAGGCATGAGCCACGGCGAGACCGACGCGATGGGCTACGAGATAGTGAAGGACCCGGTAGAGATTCGCGATCTTCATGCGACCATCCTCTACGCCATGGGCTTTGATCATCACAAGCTCAACTATTCCTTCCAGGGGCTGGAGCAGAAACTCACCAGCGTGAAGCCGGCACGAGTCGTTGCCGAGGTATTGGCGTGATTCAGCTTGCCGGCTATTGTTCTCTCCATTGTCGAGGCCAAATGGCCGCATGACACTTCCGGTTCGCCGAGCGCCGTTGCGGCTGCGCCTTGGTCTTCTCGCGCTTGCGTTAATCTTGCTGCTCTCAGCTCTGTTTGCCTTTCTTCCTCCGGACGGACTCGAGCGCGTCACCTGGGCACAATTTATCGGGCGCTTTCATCTGTTAACCGTGCACTTTCCGATTGCGCTCATCCTCATCGCGCCTGTTTTGGAATGGGCCGGACGAAAGCCCCGCTTCCCCCACCTGCGTTCCTCAGTCGATTTCCTATTGGCGCTGGCGATGTTGAGCAGCCTGGTGGCCGCAAGCCTGGGATGGTGCCTGGCGCGGAGTGGCGGGTATTCGGGACGGCTGGTCACGCAGCACATGTGGGGCGGAATATCCGTAGCGGCCGCCTGCTGGCTGTGCTGGATGCTGCGCGAATACTTCCGTGGTCCGCGTTTCGATCTCATCTACACCTTGGCGTTGCTTGCCACCGTTGGGATTGTGTCCTGGACGGGATATCGCGGCGGTCAACTATCGCAAGGCGAAAATCACCTCACCGAACACATGCCGGGAGTGCTGCGAAAGTTAATCAGACTTTCGCCTGGCCCTACAGTTCTACCCCGATCGAATCCTGCTTTTTTCTACGGCGCCCACGTGGAACCCATTTTCGTGGGGCACTGCTACTCGTGCCATGGTCCGGATAAGCAAAAGGGACGCCTGCGGCTGGATAGTTACGACTCGTTGATGCGCGGAGGCAAAGACGGCGTCGTGGTGAAGGCTGGAAACGTCAAAGGCAGCGAACTTTTTCATCGCGTTACGCTCTCGCCTTCCGACGATGACGCCATGCCTCCCAACGGCAAGCGCCCATTGGCGGCGAATGAGATCAAGTTGTTGGAGCTATGGATTGCCGCCGGAGCTTCGTCCACGCTGGCCGCCAATGCGATCAAGGACGCGCCTACGAACGACGTGCCGGTCGTTGCCGAGGTAACCTTCCCGGAGATCGACCCTGCCGCAGTCACGCAGTTGCGCGCTCCCCTCGCTCCACAGGTTGCGCATCTGAAGCAGCGCTACCCGGACCTTCTGGATTACGAATCCCGCGGCTCCGCCGACCTTGTGATCGACGCGTCAGCTTTGGGCGCCAAGTTTGGGGACGATGATTTAGCCGCGATAAAACCTCTAAGCGAGCAAATCGTAACCGCCGACCTTTCAGGCGCGGCAATCACTGACCGCTCGGCCCCGTTGTTGGCTGCTATGAAACACGCGAGAGTCTTGCGCCTTACCAATACCAGAATTACGGATACTACCGTGTTGGCATTGGGTGGCCTGGATCGATTGGAGTCCCTGGATCTTTACGGAACCGAGGTTACACCGGCGTGCCTGAAGGTTGTGGAGAGCCTGCCGAAACTGCGACATCTCTACGCTGGAGCAACAAAAATTCCAGCTGATGTTCCCGTGTCCGAGGAAATGAGAGGCAAGCTTCTCTTCTGAGGAGGCTGCGGAAACACTCTGCACCGGGCAAGAAAGCAACACCTCAGGGGCTAAAGGGTCTGCGTGGGAACCCAACACGGCAGAAGTCAGTTTCCCAGCAGAACCCAGTAGGAACTGGACGGGTGCCCCACGTTCGCCTCAGCGTACGTGGGCCGAATAAGACGGGCGAAGCCCACCATAGCTTTTTGCGAAATCGAACAGCAAAAGCAATCGAAACATATCATTTTCGGCCCACGTACGCTGAGGCGAACGTGGGCACCCGTCCAGTTCCTATTGGGCTCTCCCAGGGCACTGACTGCGCCGAGAATCAATTTTGAACCGAAGGTTCTCACGCGGACTCTAAAGGGTCTGCGTGGGAACTCCGCTTAGGAACCCAGTCCGCCAAAGTCGGGTGAAGCCGGTACTCTTCTGCGGAAGCGGGCCTGGCAAACGGGAAGTGGCAATATCGAGAGCCATTATCCCATTCAAGCCAAAGTACGGCTTGAATGGGGCACCCAGCATTTGTTGCCGGTGTGGACTCCGTGGAGTTCTCACGCAGGGGCTAAAAGCCCTCATCGGGTGCGTTGTGTACGGCCCGACTAAAATACAAAGCCAGAGCCTCTAGAGGCTGCGTGTTGCGTTAGTTCATGACGAACGCAAACAACTTGTCGCCCGCGCCGACTACCAAATACTGGTGCCCGTCCAGCTCGTAAGTGATCGCGCCATTTGATAGTGGACTGCCGAGGTTGGCATGCCACAGTGGCTCACCGGTAGTGGCATTGAGCGCCACCAGATTGTTCGCCGGATCGCCCGCAAACACCAGGTTACCCGCGGTGCTCAGCAGGCCGCCCTCAATTCCCGAAGTCTCCCACTTATGGCTCCACTTGATCTTTCCGGTGCGGTAGTCCAACGCCTGCAGCATCGATTCGTCCCAAGTGCCCAGATCATGACCACCCCATCCTTCAGGCTTATCGCTATCGTCAAAAATGTAGTAAATGGCAAAGGAGCGAGTCGCGTTGACATAAAACAATCCGGTGGCCGGGCTGTACGTCGGCGGAGGCCAATTCACCCCACCGTCCGCGTTTGGCGAAACCAGCGTGCCGGCAATCTGCGGCTCCTTGGCCGGATCGGGAATCGGTTGTCCCTTGGCATCCAAACCTTTGGTCCAATTTGTTTTTATAAAGGGCGCGCTGACGAAATTCTTTCCAGTCTCCCGGTCCAGCACAAAAAACCAACCATTGCGGCTCGCCTGCGCTAACAACTTACGCGGCTTGCCCTCCATCTCCGCGTCAAACAGCACCGGCGTTTCCACTGCATCCCAGTCGTGCGTATCGTGCGGAGAAGGCTGAAAATACCACACTAGTTTGCCGCTATCCGCATTCAACGCCACAATCGATGTCGTGAACAGGTTCGCACCCTCTCGCCCCTTGGCCGCCATCACTGGCTGCGGATTCCCGGTGCCCACATACAGCAAGTTCAAATTCGGATCATACGTGGGCGATATCCACGTCATTCCACCTCCGTGCGCCATCGCGTCGGCATTTGGCCACGTCTCCGAACCGGGTTCCCCTGGCTTTGGTACCACCGACCAGTGCCACTGCAGTGCGCCGGTCTCCGGATCGTGCGCCTCGAGAAAACCCGGCCGATCCAGGTCGTCCCCGCTGACCCCGGTAATGATGTGATTCTTGACCACCAGAGGCGCCACTGAGGCGTAATACATCTGATCCAGATCGCAGATCGGCTGACTCCAGCGCTTCTTGCCATCGGCCAGATTCAGCGAGACCAGATTGCAATCCGGCGTCTCAAAATATAGCGCGTTCCCAAAAATGCCAACCCCCCGATTTCCCAGATGAATGCCGCCTTTGGAGGTCCAGGTATAAGCCCACAACTCGCGGCTGGTGCGTGCGTCAAGCGCCCACACTTTATCCGGGGACGTGATATACATCACCCCATTCAGCAAAATCGGAGTGCCTGCAAGGCGGCCGCCTGGAGCCGCGCCGTTCCTGGGCAACTGATACATCCACGCCAGGCTCAGCGATTTCACATTCTGATCGTTGATCTTGGTCAGAGTGCTGAAACGCCGGCCGGAGTAGTCGCCGTTATACGTCGGCCATGAATCCACTGGCGGACGCGACAACACGGAAGGGTCCAGCCCACCATCCGAACCCCCATCATGACCCAGGCTCCAAGCAGGCACGGGCGCCAGTGCAAACAGAGCCACAAAAATCGTCACAAGAAACTTCATTTCAAGGTCTCCAGATAGGCCACTACATCGTGTATCTCTTTGTCGGTGTATTCGTCGAGTAGCGCCACGTGCGCGGCATAAGGATCATGCTTCTCCACCTTAACTCCGGGTCCGCGCGCGAAGCTGTGATATTGGCCCGAGGCGTCGCGCAGCGAAACGTTGAAATCGTCAAGCTCCGTCGGCACCCCGGTCACGCTTTCGCCGGACGCCGTGGTCACCGTAACCGTCAGCGGTTTGCGCGCGCTACCACTTCCCTCGAGAGCGACTGCCCGGTCCTGCGGAAACACCACCTTCAACTGCAAACTGGGCGGATCATATTTGCTCGCGATGTGCGCCAGGTCACCCGTCGTTGAGTGACAATGGCTGCACCCGCCCGCCCCATTGAAGAAGGCCTTTCCTTCGTTGGGATCGCCCACCAGGATGTTCAGCACGTTGTTGTAGGGTCCGGTTCGCAAAGTGTCGCCTACCTGCTGATGCAGGAAATGGGACAAATCCACAATCTGCTCCTGCGTCAACGCGACCGGTTTTCCCGCCGGGTGTCCCTGCGCAAGATAAGGACCGATAGTGCTTCCGTAGCGGTCATGAAGAACCACTAACGATCGCACCAGGTCCGCGCCGCGCTCGCCTCCCCGCGCCCGTGTTCCATGGCAGGTGATGCATTGCGCGATATACACGGTCTTACCCCGTGCCGCAGCATCCTCGTCGACGATCTGCTTGTCATCCGCGCCTACCTGGTCAATCAGGCTTGCCTTGTGTACGGGGGCGGCCTTTGCACCCGCGGCGCCTCCACCACCTTGCTGGGCAGGCGGCAAAGCTTTGCCAAGATAATTGACGACTTCGTCGAACTCGTCGTCCGAGATCTTCGCTCCCCGGCCGATCATGTTGGAGACAACGCCGCCCCATTGTTCCCGCGTCATCCCCCGTCCCGTAAACATCTGGATCGAATGACACCCCGAGCAGATGCGTTGCACGGTTTCGCGGTTCGGCCCATCGGGTAACTGCGAGACCGGCGCTTGCCCGAAGCCGGACAAGGGTGTGACGCCGGCCAGCAGCAGGATACAGATACGTGTAAATCGCATGAAGTGACTATAGTGCATCGACGCCGGGTTTAGATTTGCCGCGAAGACGTCTGAATATTCTGTACAGGTCCTCGCGGCAAAACACACCCCAAGGCAAGCCAGAAGGAAGGCTCGGCCGGCGCCGTAAATCGGCGTTCAAGCCTTCTTAGGCAGTTCCCCCGTGAGTATGAGTCCAAATCGCCGGCGCATCTCTTTCAGGTAGACCGCATCTCCCGGGTCCAACTCCAGGGTCGCCGTACCTTGATAGCCTATGTCGCCCAGCGCCTCATACACAGCTAGCCAATCGATGTCACCCTCACCCAACGGCACCCAGGCAGCTACTGCATTGTCGCTGCCTTTCTCGCGCTTGAACGAAAAGTCCTTGATATGTAACTTGGCGATGCGCTTGCCCAGAGTGTGGATCCAATCCTGCGGGTAGCCATACAGCACTACATTTCCCACATCAAAGTAAGCCTGCACGCGCGGCGAATCATACTCGTCGATATAACGGGCAAACTCCAGCGGGCTTAGCAGAAACTTATTCCACACTTCCTCCAGCGCCAGCGTCACGTTCAACTCCTCCGCCAAAGGAATCAGCTTGCGAATGGCCGGTTGCGACCGTTCATAGGCTTCTTTGTAAGTCGTCTGGGCATTCACCACCGCAGGCACGAGTAGCACCGTCGAAGCTCCCCACAAATGCGCGTTGCGAATGGAGACGCGCGCACCCTCCAGGCTCTTTTCCACCACTGCGGGATCGGCCGAGGAAAACGGATATTGCCAGTGGTCCATGTTCATGACGGAATGGATCGGCAGCCCGAACTTCTCTGCCGCCGCCTTCATTTTCTCCGCATCCCCCTGATCGGGAGTGGTGGGGCACTCTATCCGTTCAAACCCGCAATCCTTGGCCAGCTGAAACCGCTCCATGATCGATATCGTTGTGGGTAGCATGTTGTACTCAACCGCCATCGCGATTGGCAAACGGATTTTGGCACGGGCGCGCATGGTAGACATCACAGTCAAAGCGGCAGCGGTTTGCAAGAATCTTCGGCGATGCATAAATATGTCCTCAAATATACGCACCTTACCGACGGTTTGCTAAATGATGCACCGGATGCTATCAAAGCTGGTGCCCACGCTTATGCTGCAATTGGGGACAATCGCGATGCGCTGAAGGCTCTCAATGTGTTTGCGGAATCTGAATCAATTAGTCTTCGCCGGGCTTCGGCGGATTGCGATAAAGGTCAAGCCCGTTTGCGGTCTTTCGGTGAGGGCCTGTTTCCGAAGCGGAGCTCTTTGGGTGGAGGCGGCTGAGTTTTTCTGCCACAGCCAGGCTTATAAAGTGATTGAGCGAGATGCCGTCCTGAATCGCAAGAAGCTTAGCCCGTTGTTTCAACGAAGTCGCAAGGCGAAGAGGGAAGCTGCCGCGTTGTTTTTCATCATTCACGATGCACAGCCCACACTTTCTCAGGACGCGGCTTCGGCAGCCATGCACAAATCAGCGAGAGAATCGGTTGCCACCGGCACCGCAAGATTTCCCAAGGGCATAGTGAAGGTGAGTGGCAAAACGTTACACGCTCATTTCGCCGGTTCTGGCGATCTGGTTACTGCTGAGCAAAGAAAACGGTGCTCGCATACTTTTCCTAGACCTGCCGTGGATTTGCCGGCTGATCCAAAAGTCGACCTAAGTGGTCTAGAATCAGCGGATATGATGGATCGGAATCACCGTTTCTGCCTTATCGGTCCACAACGGTTTAGGACGGCGTAGGCTGTCTTCCGGCGGGGAACGCCGAGTCGATGACAACGCAAAGCTCAACACGCCGTGAGCGAACGCTTCACTTCACCGGCTATCGTTGTCCTTTTGCGACATGTTTCAATTGGCATCTCCGATTAACAAGAATGGAGAAGACTCCATGAAGAAGTTGCACGTTTCTCTTTCACTCAGCGTCATCGGCCTGCTTCTCTCCGCAGCAGCGCAAGCCCAGAGTCCCACGTCACCTGCCGATATGGATCGTGCAAATGCGCTGCTAAAGCAAATGACGACGGAGGAAAAGATAGGGCAATTGAACCAGCCGTTCTATTTCAAGCTTCCGCTCCCTGGAGTGAAGCCCGATCCAGTGCCTTATGAAGTCCATGTCCGGCGCGGCGAGGTGGGGTCCTTTCTGTTTCTTACCGACCCGCAGGAGATCAATCGCTTACAGAAGATTGCGATGACCGAACAGCGGCTGCATATACCGATCCTCTTTGGCTTCGATGTGATTCACGGCTTTGACACGGAGTTCCCCGTCCCGCTCGCCATGGCTGCGTCCTGGGATCCGGGTATAGCCGAGCAGGCGCAAGGGATCGCTGCGGAAGAGGCGGCCCACGCCGGCCTGCGCTGGAGCTTCGCGCCGATGCTGGATATCGCGAGAGACCCGCGCTGGGGGCGCATCTCCGAGGGGGCCGGCGAGGACCCCTACCTTGGCGCAGCAATGGCTCGGGCGCAGGTTCGAGGCTTTCAAGGGACGCCGGAGAACCCGCGGGCCTTCATGGCGACCCTCAAACACTTCGCCGGCTATGGAGCCGCCGAAGGCGGCAGAGATTACGACGCAGTCTATATTCCGGAAGAACGGATGCAGAATGTCTATCTTCCTCCCTTTCGCGCTGGAGTGGAGGCGGGCGCCGGCTCTGTGATGAGCGCTTATATGGACCTCAACGACGTTCCGGCGAGCGGCAACGTACATCTCCTTCAAGACATTCTGCGAAGAGAGCTTGCTTTCAAAGGGTTGGTTGTCAGCGATGCCTTCGCGGTCGGCAATCTTGTCATCCAAGGCTTCGCCGAAAACGGCAAGGATGCTGCGCTTCGCAGCGCCTCCGCCGGAGTGAATATGGACATGGGGAGCGCCACCTATCTGGAGCACATGAAGGCTCTTCTGGACAGCGGACAGATCACCGCGGCGCAGCTTGACGATCTGGTCCGCCCCATTCTCGCAGCCAAGTATCATCTCGGTCTCTTTGAGCACCCCTATGCCGATGCGACGGAACAGACCCATGCCGAGATGCTTGCGCAGCATCGCCACATCGCGAGAGCCGCGGCGGCGCGTTCTGCCGTGTTGCTTCGCAATGAAGGCGGTCTTCTGCCCCTGGTGAGGACTACGAGGCGAATTGCCGTTATCGGGCCTCTGGGCAACAACATAGAGGATATAAACGGTCCCTGGAGCCTGACCGCGAAGCCGGAAGACACGGTTTCCGTGTTCGCAGGCATCCGCACAAAGTTTTCCGATTCACAGGTGACTTTCGCGGAGGGCGTGCAGATAGCCAAGGAGTTTCCCTCCTCCTTCGACGGCTTGATCGGGGCCAAGATCGAAAAGCCCTGGACTCCTGAGGAGGCTGACCGTCAAATGAAGAGCGCGTTAAAGCTCGCCGCCAACTCCGACGTCGTGATCATGACGCTCGGAGAGTTGAGCGGCATGGATTTCGAGTACGCTTCGCGTTCTTCGCTCAGCCTTCCGGGCAAGCAACAGGAGCTACTTGAGAGGATCCAGGCACTCGGAAAGCCAGTTGTGCTGCTCCTCTTCAGCACCCGGCCCCTCGATCTTTCGTGGGCTTCGGAACACATCCCCAGCATTATGGATTGCTACTTCGGGGGCACGGAAACCGGCAATGCGATTGCAGATCTCCTGGTGGGTGATGCGGTGCCAGGCGGCAAGCTTCCCATTACATGGCCGCGCAATGAGGGGCAAGTTCCAATTTATTATGCCCACACGACCTCGCATAAACCGTACGACTCCGCGGACTTCACTTCCCGATATTGGGACCTTCCGACCTCGCCGCTCTATCCCTTTGGTTACGGGTTAAGCTATTCGACTTTCTCCATCTCCGATCTTCATCTCAGCGCCAGGAGTTCTCCGTTGAACGGGTCAATTACGGCCACGGTAACCGTTGCGAACACCGGCACAAGAGCGGCAGACGAAGTGGTTCAGCTGTACCTTCATCAGCGTTTCGGCTCGGCATCGAGACCCGTTCGTGAGTTGAAGGGTTTCCGCCGTGTCACGTTGCAGCCGGGCCAGAAGCAGGAGATCAGTTTCCCGGTCGGACGCGACGAGCGCAATTACTGGAGCGCTGCAAAGAACGGCTGGGTCGTAGAGCCATCCGACTTCGATGTCTGGGTGGGCAACAGTTCGATGGCCACGCTTCACGACAGCTTCTCCGTAGTGGAGTAGACGGCGCAATACATGGATGTTGGTGTGCAAAACGAGCGGGAACCCGAAGAGAACCTGCCGCGAATAGGGCTCCTCAGGACGAGACGCGAGGAAATCTCATGATGAAAGCGAACCTGGCGCTGGCAGCGCCGCCGTTTAGGGTCGTGCACTTGTTGCAGATGCTTCGCCGGGTTAACTCCGATACAACCGCTGATTTTCTGCGCCTTACAGGGGCTCGACTGCGACTTCAAGCTGTGAGCTGCTTGCTGGCTGTCGTTGTTTGCCCAGTAACCTCTTTGTGCGAGCAAAGCAGAACATTTCACATCACGCAGCGATACTTAAATATCCCAGTGGAACGCGCAAGCGAAATGCGGCTGTTTCAGATCAGCGTCGGTGGAGTGCAAAAGCGTGAATTTCCTGTGCAGCTGGCAGAGCATGCCATTGACTATTGGATATTCCTGGATGTTAGCGAATTCAAGGGCAGCACCATCACCCTGACTGGCCCGAATGGCGTCGCGAGTGCTTCCGTTCAGGCCGCTTTGGGTCGCATTTATCAAGCGAACCAGATCGAGGGCGCGGCCACCTTATACAAGGAGGGCAATCGGCCGCAGTTTCACTTTACGGTCAAACGTGGCTGGAGCAATGACGTCAACGGCCCCATCTTTTACAAGGGTCAGTATCATCTCTTCTGGCAGGCCTTTCCCTTCGGAGTCAAGTGGGACACCGATTTCATGTACTGGGGCCACGCTGTCAGTAAGGACTTAATTCACTGGCGGGAGCTGGCGCCTGCGCTCATGGTCGACAAGCTTGGCTCGCCGTGGTCTGGCACAAGTTTCGTCGACCACGACAATACCGGAGGATGGGGGAAAGACGCGCTCGTGTTGGTCTATACGGCTTTCGACCGCATCTCCCACAAACAGGTGCAATGCATCGCATACAGCATAGACAATGGAGCTACGTTCAACCGTGCTGCGGGAAATCCTGTTGTGGACAGCAATCGCGAGGTGGGCTCGAACGATACTAGGGACCCCAAGGTCTTCTGGTATGAACCAGGCAAGCGCTGGGTAATGGTTTTGTTTGAGAAGGATGGCATGTCCTTCTTCAACTCTACCGATCTCAAAACATGGGCGCGTCAAAGCCATCGCAAAGGCTTTCATGAATGCCCGGATTTTTTTGAGCTCCCCATTGATGGAGATAACAATCGTAAGAAGTGGATTCTTCATGGCGGCTCGTCCAGCTACGAGATCGGCACCTTCGATGGCGGGACATTCACCGCCGAATCGCCTGTTCTGCATTATGCCGAAGGGAAAAATCTACGTGGAGACGATGTTTTATATGCGGCGCAGTCCTTCGGCGAAATGCCGGATGGTAGGCGGATTCAAATGGCATGGGGAAGGATCCAGCTTGAGGGCATGCCCTTCACTCAGATGATCTTGTTCCCTACCGAATTCAAACTGAAAACGACCAAAGACGGTCTGAGAATGCAGGCCACGCCGATTGACGAAATAGCACAATTGCGGACGCAAGCACGCACTTGGTCCACATTGACCGTTTCCGCCGCCAACCAGAAGTTAGGTTCAGCCGGATCAGGACCTCTTGACGTAAAACTCCAAGCCTCGCTCGAGAGCGGCGATGGGCTGGCGGTTCGTTACGACGGACATGACCTCACCACCATCGCATCGGAAGATCTCGAGAATGGCCGGGGCCAAGTGGAGATATTGATAGACAAAGGCGTAGCGGAAATCTTTGTAGATGGGGGCGTGCGCTATATCACTCGAGAAATACCCCTGTCCACCGGCGGTCACGGCCTGCAGTTGAGTCTGAAGCAGAAGGCGAGCGTCATCAATCACCTGGAAATCTACGAAATGAGGTCGATGTGGAAGCCACGGACATAAGCAAGGGTTCCTTCTTTGTGGGTCATTGTCTCAGTTGAACAAGCGCCTGCTTACCGCCGCCTTGGTTGGTTCGTTCGGCGGATTCATTTTCGGGTACGATCTCGGAGCACTTTCTGCTTCCACTCAAAGCCTCAGAGGTCAATGGCACCTTTCCCCTGCGCTTTTCGGTCTGACTGTTTCTTCTTCCCTGTGGGGAACCGTCTGCGGCGCCCTTTTCTCTGGCCGGGTGGCAGACCGGCTCCGCCGCCGAGATCTCATAGCAGGCTGTTCTGTCCTGTACGCGCTTGCCGCTATCGGAATCGCCCTGCCGATTCAGTCCTCCTGGATTCTTGTGCCGGCTATGAGATTCCTGTGCGGTATGGCGATTGCGGGCTTTACTGTCGCCTGTCCACTCTATCTCGCTGAAATCTCTCCCATCGCTCTTCGCGGGCGATTGGTCAGCCTGTTCCAGGTGCAGGTCGGTGTCGGCGTACTGGTGGCGTTCTCCGTCGGATTAGTTGTTGCCCATTTGGCCGCGGCAGGGAACCAATGGAAATGGTGCCTGGGATTGGGAGCGATCCCCGCAGTGCTCTTGGTTTTCCTGCTGCAGCTCAGTTTCAGGGAGAACTCCAGACACAACCCTGACGATTTGCCAGACCCGTCTCCCGCGATCGCATCGGCATCCAGGCCGGGCATCGCCTCTGGCCGCGAAAAGCTGTTTACTCAAAAAAACGTCCGTCCCATTCTGCTAGCAACCAGCATCGCTATTTTTAATCAACTCTCTGGTGTGAACGTGTTGTTGGTGTACGTGCTCGACATCCTGTCCAGCGCCGGCCTTGGATTCCTTTTAGGGCACACTTACACCGTTCTGATCTCCTCGTTGAGCCTGGCTATGACCGTAGTCGGAATGGCTTTTGTCGATAAGGTGGGACGCAAGCCTCTCCTCCTTTGGGGATCGGCCGGTATGGCTGTGTGCTTGCTTAGCCTCGGCCTTGCGATCCCACATCACCTCGGTCCACTTTTTTACCTCTCGATTCTGGTTGCATACCATGCGTTCTTTGCGTTTTCTCAGGGAACAGTCGTCTGGGTGTATCTGAGTGAGTTATTTTCACCGGGAACACGTGGCAAAGGTCAGGGTTATGGCTCGTCAGTGAACTGGATTGCGAATGCTATTCTGATTTCGATCTTTCCAGTCATGCAGCACGCTTCATCGGGTCGTGCCTTTTACTTTTTCTCCTTGACGATGGTTCTGCAGATTGGTGTCGTGCTTCTTTGGTATCCGGAAACCAGGGGAAAAGCCCTTGGCTCGATTGCTGCACCTGAAAGAGCGGGTGGGAATTGGCTCTAACAAGCTTGTTGACGGGGTGCGCAAAGACATGGTGCTAAAAAGATCGCAAGTTCCCACACTGGTCGACGTTGCTCGCGAAGCCGGCGTCTCTCTCAAAACCGCCTCCCGCGTTCTAAATCGATCTAAAAACGTCAGCCAGGAAAAGGCACAAAAAATCCGCGATGTCATGGAGAGACTCGGCTATCGGCCGAACGAACTGGCTCGGGGACTTAAGGCAAAGAGGTCCGCAGCGATCGGAATGGTCGTGCCTAACCTTTCTGACCCATTTTTTGCCAATGCGGTGCACGCTGTTCAGGAAGTCGCACGCATGAATGGTTATGTCGTCATTCTCGCTAGTTCCGGCGGGGAAGTCGCTCTGGAACGATCTGAAATAGAGGGCCTGGTCGGCCGGCAAATCGATGGTTTGCTGGTCGCTCCCGTGGATAGCCGAACGGATACTTTCAGCGACATCATCCCCGCGGGCGTTCATGCTGTGACCTTCGACCAGGTGCTGCGAAATGCTGATCTTGATTCCGTGACGGTGACCAATCGCAAAAGTGCTCGAGAGGCCACTGAGCACATGGCAGGTCATGGTTTGCAAAGAATTGTTGCCATTGGAGCACGCCCACACCTCTATACCTGCAGAGAACGCGTAGCCGGCTACCGCGCAGGGATGAAAAAAGCGGCTCTTAAGCCAAGAGTGTGTCTGGTAGAGCACGAGAGTTCGTTGGTTGCCGAATGGCTGGCAGAAGAAGTCTTCCGCGGGCAAAATGCTGACGCCATCTTTAGCTTGAACTGGGTTTGTACCATGCTCACTCTGCGTGCCTTGCGACAGCTCGGGAAAAAAGCGGGCCGCGATATACCCATGTTCTCTTTCGACGATTTTGAACTCGCAGACATGTTGACGCCGGGCCTGTCGGTCGTTCAACAGCCTGCCGAGATGCTTGGACGCGAAGCCGCAAAGCTGTTGTTCGAACGCCTCCGCGGCCGCGGCGGCCGTGCTCGCGCGGTGGTTCTGCCCACCAGCTTGATCGTTCGAGAGTCCTGCGGGTGTGAAGTTCAGAGCTGACGATTTTGCTTAACCGTGTACTCTGGTTTTAAGTCAACCAAGCCTAGTGTCGTCGAGTCATTCGCCTCGCCGCCATCGATACAGTCCTCTGTATACCTGTGGCGATTGCAATCAAAGTCGCAGTAGTTCAATAAGGAACTCTGTCAGCAACTGACGCGGACTGTATCAACGCTTCTGCCCTGCCAAGAGTGGCAAAGGAATAGGCATAAGTGTAACTCCGGGCGCATTTTAGAGGCCGTCTGCAAATGAGGTTGACAACGATGTCATCCGGGGCATATTGTGCTCCCCGGTAAAGATCTGTGCCCAGCGCGTCAAGCCAAATTGCCGGGCCCTGTTTGACCCGCAAGTTGGCAGTCCACGCTGTGACGCGTGTTCCTCATCGTACGTAAATGATAAAAGCCGACCGAAGCAGGATCGGCTACGAAATAGAAAACTCTGCAGGTTTTGGAGATCGATGTGACACCGCATGTGAGGATGTTGAGCGCCGCTCTTTCGAGCGCAGGCCGTTCGATATTCATCCTGTGCACGCTCGTTTGTACCGTGCACGCCTGCGAAGGCCTGGCGTCATACACGCTCACACCCACCGCCGAGGGAATGCAGCTAAAAACACCGCAGGGACAAATTGTCTTCGAATACAAGACAAAGATTCCAGCCGATCTTCAGTCGCCTAGCGCGGCATACTTCGACCCCGTAAATACTCCCTCTGGAGAGAGAGTCTCGAATGCGGCACCGGATGATCATCCGTGGCATCGCGGTATTTTTCTAGGCATTTTGAATTCCGAATTTCGTACGCCGGTCGATACCTCGAAACTTCCTCCGAATCACCTCGAGGGCGCCTTCAGCGTAAAACGGGCTGACTTTTGGGCCTGGGGTCTCTATGCCCCACGCGATAACCGCATCATCAAAAACCGCGATGTTCGGCTCATCAACGCCGACGAGAACCACGCAGAAGTCGAGATCCACAACGACTGGCTGGTAGACGATCAGAAAATGGTCGAGGAAACCGACAATGTATCCGTAGCTGAGGTCGATCGCGTCTACGTCATCGACCTTACCTACCGCATCGCGCCAGTGGTCGATTTCGTGCTCAGCCAGACTGCGTTTGGCGGCTTCGCTTTCCAGGCACAGAAGTATGGGGATTCCTACTACTCCAACGCCTCCGGCAGGGTTGACCTTCCGGGCCCGCATTATTCGTTGCCTGGTTCGGATTGGCCGTCTGAGCCCTGGTATGACTACTCCATCAAGCTGAAGAGCGACGGAAAACTGGTCGGAGTGGCCGTTCTGGACCATCCTATGAATCCACCCACCCGCTGGCACAACGTGCTCTGGATGGTGAACCCCTGTATCACCTCTTTCGGCCCGCTGACCATCCATCCGAGTGAACCTCTGATCCTCCGTTACCGCGTTGTCGTTCACGATGGAGTCGCGCCCACCGACCTGCTGCAAAAGCTCTCAGTCGAATGGCGGCGAATGAAAAAGGATCCATTTATCGACCAGCAGGGAAAGGGTGGGTAGAACTGATGAGACCCCGAGCCTGCTTGAACTGGAAGCGTGGGAAAAAACCAACCGGAGCGATCTGGCTGGCAGCTCTTTTGGGCTCGCTGTTCCTGGTGCAGTCTCAGGTGACGGCTCAGAATCAAAACGGCCGCAAAGATCCAGGAACCATTGCGATCAAAGGACAGACGCTGGATTTTCCGGACCGGCCGAAATATCCCCAGGAAGTAATCGATCGGGGTAAGACGACCTACGGTGTGAGTTGTTCTTTCTGCCATGGCTCCGATGCCAGAGGCGGCGAGGTGGGACCGAATTTGTTGCGGTCTGCAGTGGTTCTTCAGGATCAAAACGGTGAACTGATAGCGCCGATTGTTCATGGTGGGCGAGCCCAGCAGGGCATGCCTCGAGTCGACATCACCGACGAGCAAATAAAAGAGGTAGCAGCATGGCTGCACCACTTTAATGCCACTGGCAAGACTGTTATGTACGACTCGGCAGAGATCAGCATTCTCACCGGCAACGCAGAGGCCGGCGCGGCCTATTTTCAAAAGACCTGTGCCTCCTGCCACTCGGCCACCGGAGACCTGGCCGGGATAGGCTCGCGCATTACAGAGCCCAAAACCCTGCAACTGACCTGGTTGCTACCCGGGGGCGAGGGAGGCGCCTCTGGCAGATACTCCGCGAAGGCTCTTGGACTGCATGTTCCTCCTATCACTGTGACGGTGACGTTACCCAACGGCAAGAAGATCGAAGGTAATCTCGTCAGCATCAGTGACTTTTATGTGGGTCTTACGAATGAAACGGACGGCCCGCAAGGGTTCCGTCGTGACGGCGATATACCCAAAGTTGAAATTCATGATCCGCTCGCGCCCCATCGCGAGCTGGTGCAGAAGATCGCTGACAAAGACGTTCACGACATGACGGCATATCTGGTGACCTTGAAATGACCACAGCATTCAGGAATTTGATTTTCATTCTTGCTGTGCTGGTGGCGCCAGGCGCCGCGATGGCCCAGTGGTTCGACTCAACCAAGGGTCTTGATCCACAGCAGATCTTCAATCCTCCTCCGGATGCGTGGCTGACTTATTCCGGTGATTACTCCGGCCGCCGCTACAGCCCCCTCACGCAGTTGAACCAAAGCAATGTGAAGAATCTTTCGCTCGCCTGGGCGACCCACGTGGTGGTCGGACCGGAGGGCCCAGTCGGCGCTCCTCCGGTGATTGTTGGCGGAACAGAGCAGGGGGTGGATGCACGCTACCCGGTAACCGTTAAGGGCGCCATCCTGCAGGTAGGAGGCATTCTCTATGTAACCTCGCCTGACAATGCGTGGGCCCTGGATGCGCGGGATGGCCATGAGATCTGGCACTACTACTGGAAGACCAAGGGCGGTACGCACACAGGCAACCGTGGCGTGGGCATGTGGCATAACTGGGTCTATCTTGAAACCCCCGACAACTACCTTCTCTGTCTCGATGCCAAAACGGGCAAGGAGCGGTGGCGCAAAGAGATCGCCAGCTTTGACCTGCAATACTTCTCGTCGATGTCGCCCATTGTGGTCGGCAATCATCTTCTGGTCGGCACCGGAGACGACATGGACGAGCCCGGCATGCTCCAGTCCTACGATCCTGACACCGGTGATCTGCAGTGGCGGTTCTATACCGTTCCCATGAAGAAGGGCGAGGCCGGCGCAGAAACCTGGGCGAACATCGATGCCGCAGCTCACGGCGGGGGCAATGTCTGGGCTCCCGGTTCCTATGATCCGGAGACCCACCTCTACATTTTCGGAACCGGCAACCCCTCGCCCGCTTACACATCACAAACCCGCGGTCCGGGTGACAACCTCTACACCTGCGCTCTGCTCGCAGTCAATGTGGATACCGGAAAGCTGGGCTGGTGGTTCCAGACCTCTCCGCACGACACGCATGACTACGACTCGGCACAGACTCCTGTTTTATTCGACGGCGAGTTCAACGGCAAGCCCCGCAAGTTGGTAGCGACGCTTGCTCGCAATGGTTTTTTCTTTACCCTGGACCGCGTGACCGGCGAGCACCTCGTCACCAGCAAAATCACCGACACGGTGAACTGGGACATGGGCATCGACAAGCGTGGCGAGCCTATCCGCAATCCAGCGAAAGACTACGACATTGGTGGAGCGATTGTTTCCCCCAACGGTCTGGGCGTTACCAACTGGACCCCGCAAAGCTATGATCCGGTGACAAAGCTTTTCTATGCTCATGTCGCTGAGACTTACAGCATCCGTTACCTCGGCACACTCGACCCCAAGGGAGCCATGGGCCTTACCGGCGTTCCCGGTGCCGATATGGGCTCGCGTGGCAACCGGCTGGTTGCCGTGGACTACAGGACGGGCAAGATCGTCTGGAGTCACCGCTATGCCGGCGTCGGCGGTATTGATGTTCGAGGCGACTTTCCTGGTCTGCTGACGACAGCGGGCAAGTTGCTCTTCGCCACTGATCCGAACGGGGACCTGGTCGCGCGTGATCCCCTGAACGGCAAACCACTGTGGTACGCAAAAATCCATCCCACCAGCGCGGCAGAGACCTACATGCTCGACGGGCACCAGTACATCCTCGTGGGCGCGGGTGACATGGTGTACGCGTTTGTTCTGAACTAAGACCTGACGTGTAAAGGTGAAGAGACCTGTGACATTTCGTAGCCAGCAAGCATCACCAAGCCGAGCAACCCGGAAAGCTGGAGCTGGAGTGAGCGCAATCATGAGAATGCTTCTCATCGCCGGCGCGGCAGTTGCGCTTGCCCTCGGCCATTCCGGCCATGCGCAGCACACTAAGCGAACCACGCGCGTCGCGATTGTCACAGGTGAAGATAGTTACCCGGGCCATCTTTGGAAAGATACTTCCGCGGAACTGAAAACTATCCTGGAGGCCGGTAAACCGGACTTTAATTTCGAGGTCACGATCGAAGCCGATCCTAACTTTCTCGCGACCCCTGAAATTTTTAAATACGATGTGCTGATTTTTGATTTCCGGAACGCCGAACCGCTGGCACAGGATGAAAAAGACAAAGCTAATCTTCTAAAGTTCCTGGGCAAAGGCAAGGGTCTGGTCACGACTCATTGGGCTAACGACGCCTTTCCGTATTGGCCGGAATATAACAACATCGTGGGCCGTTCGCAGCAGCTCCACCACGACAAGCGTGGGCCCTTCACCGTCAAAATCGTCGACCACGACAGTCCCATCACCAAGGGAATGGCCGACTTCCAGACCGACGATGAACTCTACTACGACAACAAAGACGGCTCCGTCCCGGTCCAAATCCTCGCCACTGCCCACTCGAACGTAAAAGACGCTGACTTCCCGATGGCTTTGACGGTTCACTACAAGAAAGGCCGGGTTTTCAACACTCCTTTGGGGCATGACGTGAAGGCACTGCAGGTGCCACAGGTGGGGGAGCTGATTCGGAGGGGTACGGCTTGGGCTGCGGGAACCTTAATGTAACCGGCGTCGTATTGTGTTTTGTGGCAAGATCCGGAGCGGTTTGAAAAAGGGGTTAGGGCTGGGAATCAAGGTTGCACAGAAGAGCCGGGAATGGTGACGAGGATCTTATTCCGAGCGGAAGGAGTATTTGAACCATGGACCGGCGTGAACTTCTCAAAGGCCTAGCCGTCACGTCGTTCAGTCCGCGGGCCGCGGACGCCCTAGCGGGCGTGCAAGCGACAAACGCAACCACTCCGCCTCCGCCAGAACGCACGCACCCGCCTACACCGGACCCTGCGCGCCCGCGATTTGTCGAAGATACCTGGCCGGGCAAGAAAAAGCTCCTTGCCATTGCTGATGCTGACGTGTGGTATAACCGCCAGCGCAACTCCTATCATCACGATGCGAGTAGCCATACCCTGGCCACGATCGAACGGCTAGGCCGTGAGTCCGGCGACTGGATCACGGTGATCCGAACCGACTTCAAGCTGCTCACCAAAGATATCAATTACGGTCGCAATGCGCGGACCCTTGATGACTTTGACGCAGTCTTCTTTATGGGCGGCGGCTCCTGGGAAATCACCGACGAGCAAAAGGACGATCTGCTCTCGTTTGTGCACGACGACGGCAAAGGTTTTATCGGCGGTCACGCGTCGAACGGCGGGGGCTGCATCGTATGGAGGGAGTATGCGGAAATGGTCGGCGGCGATCTGGTTGCGGAGTTCCCATCGATTACGCTGCCGATCGTGGTCGAGGATTCTGCCTTTCCAGGGCTGAAGAATGTTCCTCGCGAATTTTCCTTCCGCGATCAATACACCATTCTGGGGCCGAACTATTCGCGAGATATCGATCGCGTGATCCTCCGCCTGGATTCAAGCAGGTTCGCTGAGAAGCTTGCTTCGCTGAATGCGGAAAAGGAGGGAAGCAAAATGTCCGACGAGGCCTATCGTGCCCGGATCGCCAAACTGATCGGTGTTCGTACCGATGGCGACTACCCCATCGTGTGGGCGAAAAAATACGGCAAAGGCCGCGTGTGGTACTCGACCTTCGGGCATATCGACACCAGTCTTGACGATCCCCGCTTACAGGAGATTTACACCGGCGGCATTCGTTGGGCTTTGGGTTTGGTTGATGCCGATATCACTCCGCGGCCTTATCCCGGAAAGCCGTATCCGTAAAGCAGTCGCCAAACACAACGTGGGCCCTAAGATAGTCCGGGTTTGTAAGTCTAACGGGAAGTCTAGGACGGTAGGAATTTAAAGGGTAGCTGGACCAAGATCAAACACGGTCAGGCCAAGTAGCTTCGAATCGGGCGGTACTTTTGGAGGTAGTATGAAACGTTGCGCACGGAGTTTTGTCAGAGAAGGCGGAAGTTTGTTCCCCGGCATGCAAAGGCTGGGCATCCTCACTCTTCTACT
>Ga0302325_10007684_pt1 | contig 23843 bp, 19 predicted proteins | sample Palsa_T0_2_FD_201948 | JGI IMG/M metagenome (GOLD analysis project Ga0302325, IMG submission 201948) | Peat permafrost microbial communities from Stordalen Mire near Abisko, Sweden - Palsa_T0_2 | ecosystem: Environmental > Terrestrial > Soil > Palsa > Peat permafrost | place: Sweden: Abisko... | reverse complement strand
TCATTGATGTAAAACTACAAGCATAAAAAGGAAGATCCGTCAAGAACAAGGATACGGTCCAGACTTGGGCATGGGTATCCGGTAAACTTGTCTCTGGATAACCATCCAGGGAGATTTTCTTGGGTATCCAGATGCGCATAGACGTTTTTTTGTATGTATTATCCGGGTATACCCGGAAATCCGTCCATCCAGCTATAATTTCCTGGATGGATATCCTCCGCTATACCCCTAGATGCTGTCCGGTTTTACCCATGCCCAAGTCTGGATACCTGCGAGCGAAGGATTGCATTAAATGCACCATGGGGGGGTTAAAAAATATTTAGATGAAGTCGTCCAGCGATAGATGACCTATCACCTGCATAAATCTGTACAGGATTTGCTGCTTGGTTCAATCGATGGCACTTGCTGCCTTTTTTTTTAATAAAAAAAATTGGGGACGATTGTCCATCTGCGAAGCTAATAGAACCACGGCCACCTGCATTAACCTGAGGCTACATTGGGGCCTTTGTATGAGCTTTCGACCGACACTAGATGATTCATAGGCCAAGAATTCGACGACGATAACGTGCTTTTACCTTCCAACGGGGAGCTTAAGGATCGGCACTGCATAAACATCTGCAGAAGATTGACAGCGAAATGAACAGCACCCAATTTGACAACAAAACTTGCTCCTCGTCTGCCTGCTCCTGGCTATCCATCCCTCCATCCTCGGAAGCTCGGGCTAACAAAACTGCTCGTCTCGACAACTGGTCGGATCTTCCAACACCCCAACACGGCACATGGCTGTCGCACAGCAAGGACCGGATGCAAGGCGGTTGGAGTTGCTGTGCTTCCGCGACTGCGCCATTTATTGTCGTGCTGCCACGTTGGGCCGCATCCTCGCCACTTGGCAGGAGGCAAGTCACGGGATTTAGGGTACTTGGAGTCATTGCCACAAAGAGGGGAAAGGTACACGCAAAGATGGTTGCCTTCACTCTATATCGCCACTGAGCGGAACGGGACCGATGGGGATGGATCTACAAAGGTCGATGTCACCTGTATTGGTAACGCATTAAGGAAAGGGTGGAGGTGCGAACAGTGTAGGAGTCGGAAAGCTCATCAATTAAAAAGGATATACACAAAATATGTAATTAGAACAAGGTAGAAGAAACTCTCTCTCTCCCCTTTAGTTCAGATTCCTCATAAGTCGTGAGCTGTGAGAAAACGTCCTGTCATTCATGACATTGGATATGTATCTGTGTAAACGCCTGTTCCATGCCATGTCATGCAGAGTCCTATTCGCCCCAATGCCCATCCTAATTCAAACATGTGTTGTATTGTATAAACGTATATGGTTGCCTTGGCATCGCAGGTCCTGCGATGCAAAACGTGATTTCCTATTTCTAGGTAACATCCGGTGTCGAGCTGGACACCATTCTGTAACTTACTGTCGATAACTGATTTCAGTATGCTGCGACTGGATTCGCGTAACGAAGAGGTGAGCCTCTTTGTTCTCGGTGTTTGGTTGATCCCCCTGAATTTCTGCGCTTGAAGAGCTCTTTGGGTGAAATGAACTCGACTTCGTACTTGAGCGGGGTGAGGGGCACGCTGACCGAGTGAGTGTGCTTGGCCCTGGAGTGGAAGTGGCGCTTGATGCAGTCGTCAACAAGAGCAATAAGGCCTGTTGCGATGATGATACTGGAGTTGTTAGATAGGAATAGGCCGAGCTAGATGAGTTAACTTACTCAGCGACATCAGTGAGTGCCTCCAGGACGCTCGGATCAGAGATCCACATCGAACAAGGAGGCACCCATTCACCATTCCTTTCTCCTTCGCGAACTTGAGAGGGTGATCGAAGCTCGGGGACGATATGGGCCACCGCAGGGCCGCCGTCGCCTTTGTATAGGTGGTATGAAACCTCCTTTCCAGCTCCGTCTTTCTTGCTCACTCGCTTCCAGGTGTAGTTGAAACCCCAGTACTCAAATTCATAGCGCTTAGAGGACTTGGCCCCTCGGCGCTTGACTTCGACTTGAGCGTAGTTGGAGAACTCGAGCTTTGTTGTGTTGGATGGGATCGGCACCGACTTGGACTTCTTCTCGTAGTCCTCGAAGTCATCGTCTTCTTCGTTCGAGCCATATCCACTGTCTTGTCTCTTGATCTCATCCTTCTTGCTTTTTTGACTGTGTTGTGACAACCCCGAATTCGTTCGCCTGAAAGATGGCTTTGCCATGCTCGCGAAAGCATTGCTCACTGATCGTGTAATAGCTGGTCTCTTGTCTGCAGCAGGCTTGGTGTATTTCCGGCTTGAATGGCAAACCTCTCGGCCCGACGAACGCTCATATCTGCGTAGGGAGAACTCGCGCTTCTTCAAGTCATGCATGCGCATATGGAACAACTGCACAGCTCGCTTCTTTCGATCTTCAGTGTCTACTCGCAGGTTCATGTTCCCATCATAGCTAGTATTGTCGTGCCGGATGAACAATCGTTTTGTTGAAGGGAAATATTCCGCAAAATCTGAGGGGTTGGAAGGCCGCAGACTGGTCTCGACGACCTCTCGATACTCGGGTACGTCATACTCGGGATCGTAGGTGTCTGGCTCTTGGTAGAGTTCTTCTAGAGAAGCTATCGTCGAGGCGTATGTCTCTGTCGACGATCGAGGGTAGTAGGTTGCGGCAGGGGAAAGTTCTTGCTTCTCGTAGTCTGTAGCTGCGTACCGTATCGACGGTCTCGGACTGCTGTGCAGGGACGTTGGGGCAGTGCTCTGAGAATCCTGAGAGTCATCGCTATGCCTCGAGTGCGTGCTTCTTGAACCGACATCAGTCTTGTGTCTTCGGATTGCTTGAGGCATGTTGAGCTTGATGTTGTGTGCTTGAGATTATTGAGTGGTGGTGGGATGTATTAGGATAACATGAGGTGTTGTTCGGATGTGGGTACCGAGGAACCAAGTATATATGACGAGAAGTGAATCATTAAAATCTTTTAAAGAGTTTTTTAAAGAATGCTTAACAAAAGCAATCACTCAACAACGGTTGACTCCGGAGGATGAAGTGAACATGGTTGTGGGATCGATTGGTGGGTATTGGTGGTACAGTAGATGTGCATCGACGTGGAGGTTTCGAGGGATGAAGTGGCATTTACCAGTAGGTAATGCTCAACCAGTGGGTATGAGTTTGCACACAAAACGCGTCAATGGGAGATCAGATGGGTCGTGTCCGGTGGAGTGGGATGTTATACAAAAGTGATTAGATAGCAGAGTGGAGGTATTTTCACCGGCAATGGGTGATGAGTGATGAGAGTGATGGATGATGGGGGGGGGTGGCAGTATTTGCAGATTGACTCTCACCCGATCCTCGCCCATTCGTTGGCATCCGCTTGCGCCCACACTTTTGGGATTTTGGGCCGCGACCGGGCAGCCGAGGAGCCCAGGAAGGAGGCGAGGCCGCGAGGGGGCGCGAGGGCGCGAGACTGCGAGACCGAAAAGGTTTGCTCGCACTTTGCGACCCCCTCTGGTGTCCCATGTCCCATGTCCCATGCCCATGCTTATCCCATCCCATCCCATTCCATCCTCCAGCACAACACAACACAACTCAAACTCTTCCTTCAGTCAGCCAGTCAGCCAGGTGCGCAGCTTGCATCCCGCCAGTTTCTGTCACTTGGGTCTTCAGGTTTTGCGCCCCCTTTTCTGCGAGAGTTCGCCGATGGGTGCACAGCGCGATTCCCTGGTCAGTGTGCGATGATTCGATGAAAGGGTTTCATCTATCCCAGCACCCGTTGTCGATCAAGGAAAATGCGCCGAAAATGCCTTACACAGTCGAAGTGTACCAGAACATGCCGGTACTGTACTCCAATCGAAAACCCCCCCCCCGTCCACGCTTCAACCCCCCCCTCTCCGCTACGGATGCCAGTGAGGTACGTACTCTCCTTACAAACCCTCTTGACGCATCTCCTCATAGCCACTCCGAAACTTACTCGTACATGCTGTATTTTCCACCACTTCCGCAACCGCAACCGCAACCGCAACCGAAACTCCTCCCTAGTCCGCCTCGGTGCTGCCCAACCTTCTGAGTTCTCATATCTGATAGTCATTCGGGCGTGTCAGCCAAAATTTCAAGCTTCACACCTGGCTTTCGCGCCGACGGTACACAGGAACAGCCTCATCAGCGTCAGAGCTGAATAACCAATGCCATCGAGAGGCGTGCGATGTGCTTGCTGACTGTGACCCTCCATGTGGCCAAGAATAGCTAATGTCTGGCAACCTTACCGCCAGCTGCACGACCCGTCACTCCAGTCAGATCGTTATCCAGATCTCATAGGCCTCTTACCCCACCACGAAACTGTGGAGGGGTGCCCGAGCTCGTCTCCAAGCGCGTGCGACATCCGCTCGTTTACTCGAGCATTTCAGGTCAGAGCCTTCACGTGTCTTTCTCAGTCGAATTTGACTCAAATTTGACTCAAATCTACAGCCCTCATCGCTGCAAGTCTTGCTTCTCCTGGATGCCTTTTTTTGTCGCATTTCTTTTGCTCTTCCGCAGCACCTGATGATCCCGCAGAAGCCTCAATAAAGCTGCGCACGAGGTTGATTGCTGCCAGCACCACCCTGTACCCAGAAGGCCGAGACTAAAAGTTAGAGTTGACCATGAGGTCGGCCTCCTTCAAGGGCAAATTCAGGAATACAGCGAATAGACAACGTCTTCATTTTTGAATGGTTCGCGAGGCTGCATATTGAATATGGCCTGCTGCGCATGAAGCGTTGGCAACCTCTCACTCGTCAGACGGCACTGCAGCTCTTTACCGCGCACCTATAGGAGCACGTGTGGCCGTTAGAAGAATGCCCGGTTTCCCAGAAACTGGTGAGAGCCTCGCCCGGTTCTCTGCACTGTAACTCAGCCTGTCAATATTGCAAGGCAGGAGCGTCTCGATATCGAATTGATTTCAATCGATGCCTAGTTTCGAAGCAGCTTCAAGCGATTGCTTGCGATCCCAACTGCGAGTACGGTAGTCTTGTGCCCCTTGGGCAAAAGGAATGTCTTACCCGACAGAAAGGCAACCAGATGCCATGGGACCCCGACAATTGCCTTGTTCTGCCGTGGAAGCAATCTTGGAAACGCAGTGAAAGGCCCATTGAGTGGCCGTAGTACGCCATCTTTCGGCCATCGGCTTACTTTTCAGCGGTTGTCGTGGTTCGCCATGTGCCGCCTGCAGTGACCCGATAGTCATGCAAGAAATGACAGATTCGGTGCAGCCCAGCAGCCCACTCCGCGGGGTGCAGCGATCATCTCCAGTTTTGCTTTTTCTTTCCAGGCGTTCTCCAGATGGAAAATTTTCCATGAACCGATTTTTTCATTTACTTCACACATGTTTCGGTGCCAACCCCCACGTGATCGAGGTTGAAGCTTCCTAAAGCAGGCAGCCCTCGATATTTATCGGGTTACTACTACTCGTATTCCTGATCCTTCCGACGGGTAAGATGTCTCATCCATACATTCTAGGATTCGAGCTCGGCTCTAAACAGCCTCGTTACTGCCCAACCTCGTTTGGAAGGTTGAATGCCAACAGAGGACCTCCCACGCAGTGTTTTGTTCACATTTTTCATAAACCGTTTGTACCTTGTAACTACTCGACCTGCACCCCACATCCTATCTCCCGACGTCGGAAGTCCCTCGCCGTCATCAGAAAGCAAGATCGTCATTCGCAAGCTCATCTAGCCACTCATATTCTCGATGGAGGCACTGCTCCTTAATCGCCTGATATAACCGGAAAACGGCGATGCTGTTCATTTTTATTTTATCCTTTTCCTGTAATGACGTGCATTTTGTGGCACAATTGTGATAAATACAGTACAGTACGCAGTATCCTCCATCATCTCGTAGTCGTACTACGTACACCGCATAAACGTCGAAGTTGGATGTTTTCCATCGGATGACAAAAGTCTACACCGACATCATATCTCTCTCAGTCAGATTACTGTACTGCATCTGCTCTGACGTCTCAATTGCCGATTCTATCTCCCGAGACTCCAGAATAGGGAATCAGTCATTCTTCCAAATCAAGTGAAAGTCGGCCCATCAAAAGCCGTCTCGCCGACAAAAGATCGCACCACGTCCACATCCGCTGGCACGGGGCGATCCGCAACGATCTCCTTCTTTTCTTTCCACTCCGTTTTTTCCCGCGAACTGCGTCCATTACGGTAGTCTTACCATTCTTATCAAGTAAATCCACAAATAGAATTTGTACCCTACTGTGTTCTACAACGTATACGGTCATAGATAGGCAGCACACGGAGGTACAGGAATGATTGCATTCAGCTTGGCTCGGAGACTCGGGCTTGCCTAAGGGCCTGTTTGGTTCGCGAGTGTGCATTCGAGATGGGTAACCGAGTGAAGTGAGCTAAGGGCCCCACATTCGATTATTTGCATTCATTTCACTAGATTTGAGAGTGTTTGGCTCGCATTTGCGAATGTACGCTAATCATATGACGAGTACTTGCAAGCCCCGCCTTCCGGATTAATAGACCCTTAATACATAAGACTCCTTCTCGTGAAACTCCTAAATTATCCTTGAGCCTTGCGGGGTGCTTATTAAAAAGCTCTTCCATTTATTCCGCGCCTGTTAGCTTGAAAGTATACTAAGGTTAATAAAGTTGGCATGGCAATAAGCCGCTATAATAGTTGCACATAGAGTAGTGGCTATTAAAGCAAAGTTCTTGTCTCGTATCTTTCTTCTCTTGAGCAAGGAAGGCCCTATCTTATAGAGTATAGCGGTAATATTAGAGGGAAGCTGTAAAGCGATATTGGAGGTTTTTTTATTTTAGTCACGTGTAAAGTCGAATGCACACTCAGGGGGGGAATGCGTCAAATCCTCGCATTCGCGATTTGTATGGCGCATTGGGCTATATTCACGAATGCAAGGTTGAATACACATTGGGGCGTTTGATCCAAACGTTTTTTAATCGAATGTGCATTCAGTTGAATGCGAATGCAAGTGTGAGGTCTGCACTAGTGGTGCATCCGCATTCGTACTCGCGAGCTAAACGGGCCCTAAAGAACGGCTACACCGAATCTTATGTAAGCTGACTACGTTGTGTGTTTAATATTCTAGAAAAAGAGGATGGTGAGATGGTGAAAAGAGTGGAGTTTGAGGAGTCGTCAGCTTGTGAGATGTTCGTGGTAAGGGAAGGATTGGGAAGGTGAGTGTGGCGGCTAGTTCGGATTCGGGAGAAGGTAGGGATCACGTGTGCGTGCACCAGGTATGTGTCATGTGATGAGTCATGCTCCAGGGCGTTTCAACTCATAGGTATTGACTTATTTTTGGGGTTCAAGTCACTTTCCGCGCATGGGTTCGGCGAGTAGAAATGCGTTTCCGTGTTGAGGAGTTTTGTTGCAGATCGTGCTCTTTCGAGAAGCTTTGAGAGTGTGTCGCAGGAAACTGCCACAGTTTAGTTTCTCTGCACTCAAGTTCCTCGTTTCTTTTTTCACTTGTTCTAGCGATCAAGAATTATTTTGGACCTATATAGCTCAATTTATTCCAAGTCTCAAATTTCCGTGTTAGGTTCACCATTCATGTGTTAGTATAGAATTATTCATGTGAGGGTATTGAGAGGTAGTTCTGAGGCTCGTTTCTGTGAGAGATTGAAAGTAGATATAACCACAACATTCTCTTTCCTCTCTCAGCTCTCACTATCTCAACTTCGTCTATTTATCTGCATAAAAGCTCTTGTTGCTTTTGCCTTCATGCTCAAATTCACATCAACCTGCTGTTAAAATGCTTGGATCTAAGAAGTTCCTGTCTTGATCAGACCTTTAATCTTGATCCGAGGAAGGCAAAAATTAAACAGCAGAAGCAACTCGGTATAAAGCTTCGATTCTAATAATGGAAGACACGAACCGACCATGTTGGATGCACGTTAAAGTTCAGCAAATTCATTTCCTCGCCCCACAAACAACGTCAACAAATATCACATGCACCCCTGGTCGCTGAGATCTGTAGCTATATCTTTACCTTGGAGTGCAACGGTATAAAAATGAAGAGTTATATTCTTGACAGTATTCTTGACAGCACACGATTACCTCTAACCTCTCAGAAAATTATAAGCTCCGGGTAGAACTATGTGTATGAATGTTGGTATCCATTTCGGAGGATGAACAGAAGTCGGGTATTAATAGTTCAATAGTCCTTGATGTAACAGTATTTGTAAATCACTTTGGTATTATTTATTCCCCTGGCTTCCGCTTTATGATCCAAAGGTCCAAGTTAGAAAAGCTGTGTTGGAGCTGCCCATTTCAATTCATTCATCATTTACAAGACTCGGCTGCTACTAGTCCTACGACATCCCATAAATATTTAAAGTAGAATCTTGCCCAGACTCGCCCTGCTGTCCACCCTTCTGGCTTGTCTTCTCGTTTACATGCATTTCATCATATCTGACACAAATCAGAAGCTTGAAAACCCAAGGGATAAGATCAGGGGTTTGACCACGTGCATATAATTGGCAGGGATCTCACTAGCGTCAAATCTAAAATTCTATCGTGGACGTCAACATCGACCAAGTCTGGAGCTCACAATCGCAACAATTCAGCTCCAGACTCCTCGGGCGCAGGCAGGGCGACATTGGGATCACAAAGAGTGCCTTGGGCGCGAGCTTTGATGCAGCTGCAGGGGCATCAAGCCGCAATAACCATCTCTGCCCAAGCTCTTACAACTCGGGCGTAACTTCAACGCCCAACTATCCACGAGGCTATCATGGCATCACGAAGTGTATCGCCTGGTGGAGCTCTGCTTAGAGCTTCAAGGGTCTTCTCAATACCACCTCCTCTGCCTCGGCCGGCGGGCGATCTCTCCTCACAAGCAATCTTCACCTCCGATTCCGCAACCCTTCCGCATCCCATCTATCAGTCAATCACTACGCCTCAGTCCTCACGAGCAAAAGGCGATTGGGGTTTCAAACGACCCTTGCCCTTGCGATCAACAACGAAGACATCCACACCTTCCATACGGGTCGAGGCCATCGATACGATCGAGCATATCACCCAATTCAATTCCTCGGCAGATCATGCATTGTCGTTGCAGAAATGGCAGGAGATGGGCGTACCCCTCTCTATACCAACAAAACGTGGAAACTTTAGTGGATTCCTGTACGAAACCCGGAAAAGCGTTTTCGAGGATGAAATAGATTCAATAGCGGATGAGTCCGCGCATGAAGATAATAGATGGAAATTCAAAGGGCCGTGGTTGGCTGGACAAACCGATGGGGATTTCAACACATATGTCGTCAACGAAGTTCGGAACCGGAAGCTCGAATTCCAGAAATACATACGAGAAGCATGCGCGAGGACTCTCACATCAGAGGCCCGAAGGACTGCGACTGAAGCGGGCATGACTGAGGAGGCGCCTTCTACGATCCAAGCTAGCGATGTCACGGAGGAGCAATTGACAGAATACGTCAAGACCCTCCGCGATGAACGCATAAATCTCTATAGGCTTGTTCGGGCTTTCCTTGACCTACCACCAGCACCTGTCAAGGAAGCGATGGACCGCTTTTTCGATTCAATGAGAATGAGTACGATGCCTCAGACTTTCCACGGCAAAGATCTCGCCGAGTCTTCGTCCCCGTACGCTGATACAGGACCACCAAAGACACACCCTTCTGCTGGTCTGGCGTATAGCCGCAGTTCTCAATATATTTACAATCATCCCGTTTGGGGACCTCAGAGGAACAAGCCACCGATCAAAGCACGTGTCGTCATGCCCAAAGGAGCTCCAACTGGTAGTTTCGCCCCCGCCCTGGGTGTTGGAGGTTTCGTCACAAATGTTCCATCGAATAGTTTCGATCCCGATTCAGATCGCCGGTTTAAAATCACTCCGAAACTTATCATTCCCGGTGTGTCGAACATCGAGCCTGATAAGGTGGGAGGCAGCAAAGTTTATGTTCAGCCTACGCACGCGAGAGTAGATCCAAAGGGACGGGTGATCTTGAGCGTGGTTGGCGCGGATGAAGATGCAATTGCGGTGTTAGAAGGGAAAGCGGATACAATTCCAAAGCCCCCACGATCTCCAATTGGTCCTTCAATTGTGAATAGGAGTATGGGAATTAGTTCTGTTAAGAATAATGAGTCGAGGGGCTACGGCTTAAGTTTTGGTGGAGAGGAGCTAGCGAGGCCTCAATCTCAAACTGCAGCTCCATCTCCAGCGCTAATGACGGGGGATGCTGCGCTAAATGATTTGACGGATCTGATAAATGAGGAAAGATAGGGGCTGAGACTTGTATATCAGTTGCATAGCGGATAGAATGTTGTAGTATAGAAACGACAATGTACATCATCATATTCTCCCAACGTCTTGATATCAGAAAGTTGCAAGTAAACAACTGTGAAAGTTCACATCTAGTCTTCTGATGATTTCTTTCCGTGTAATAGCAAGGTAGCACTGTGTCTCCTTAAGCAGTCCCTAACTGGACTCAAAAGGTTATTGACCCAGCACATCTCCGGAAAAAAAAATTGACCAACATCCCTTGATGACCCCCTTGTTCCCACAATTTTCCCTTCCACAAATATATATAAGATAAATGAAACATAAAGTAAGGAGGCAGTGATATTGCTATCTTTAAGTTGGATCATTGAGACTGTGTATTTTGGAGGAACGAAAAATCGACATTCTATGTTTCAGGAGATTCAACGTAGGGAAGCGTTGCTAGTGATCTAGGCATATCAGTGTACTGGAAAGAGACTTGAAATATCTGGTGTACATTACTCGTGGTGAACGACTAAGAAGAGACTTTAGCGGAGGCATCCTAGGAGGGCGTGCTGTTCGCTGCCAGATAGATCGAGCCGCCGTAGAGTTTAGGCCGCGGTTGGACTTCAAGGAGTTTATGAAGCTCCAAGATGAAATCGAATCGTGCAAGATCGGCTTTTCGAACTCTAGTATTGGTATTCTTAGGTTAGCATTCTTGTTTGGATATATGCAAAACTCTATTGACGTTGGATGTCTAGTCTTTTGGAAGTAAGCTCAAACTGAACTTGATCAACACGTCTGTAAACGTTGCCAATTTGCTCGATATTGTGCTTTTCGTCGTGGCCCCCGAGGTTTGTGGCCCCAATTTGATTTCCTTCTCGAATTCTGCATCCTGAGAAATGCCCGAAATCGTGGAACCACCTGGGTCTTCATCTTCCAAGCCTCTGCGAGCACGTCATCCCAGTCAGTAGACCGAAGTTGAATGCTCTCCAAAAATTCTACGCCTCCGCGCGATTTGACAAGATTGGCTAGCTTAGCGTCTGGAAATAGCCCGCCAGGGGAGAAGATCTTGGAAGGCGTTGAGAAGGATACAGCGTATTTGGGTAGTTCTCTGCTAGATCGAGAGTTTTTGATATGCATGCAGAGGACATTTGGGTCGGCTCTACCTTCGACTAACAGCTTGAAGATATGTGACAATACCTCGCGATTTGGGTTAAGCAGTGTCCTCCTATTGGAGAAATTGTCTAGCCCATTTTTAAGGAACGGCTCGCGGAGAAGTTCAATCAATTCGAGAGCATATTGCCATATGCTACATCCGCAAAATTCTTTGTTTGGATCAGCGCCGTTTCGAAGGAGGAGAGAAACCATTTCAGCTTCTATAGGGAATTCTGAGAAAACAATGTAGTCCAACAATGGTCGGCCGCTCTTGGTGGACAGCGTAGTTCGATCTTCTTCGAATTTTGCCTCAACGTACTTTCTCAAGCCAAACAAAACAGCAAGACTCAAAAAGTTGTCGCCATTAGCTAGAGTCCCTGCATTGGTTGATTCTCGGAAGGCCAAGAAATTTGCCCAGTGAGCCCCTTGCATGCGAAGGTCTCGAAGGTCTCCTTGCGGACTTCGAACCTGTCTAGGTACTCTGAGCCACTGATCCATGACTGTCTTGTCGAGTTCATCGAGAAACTCAGCATAGGAGTCCCCAGTCGTGGCCATTGCCTTGCGAGCAAGGTTCAAAGTATGCTCAACCAAGCACGACACTTCGTCAAACTGATTTCCAGGAGTTGGCATAACATACTTCAAGTGAAGAAGGCACGCTTTGAATAAGCATTCATCGGGATTGAAACTCTGCTTAGTCCGAGACAAGAGTAGTTCTTGTGTATCTGGCATATTAAGAAAGTCCCGAACGGAATGATGGAGATAACCAACAGTTTGTCCAGTACCGGAAACCTCTAGTAGTCCGCCACATTGGCTCTTAAGCCTAGCAGCCATTTCACTGCAGCGAAAAGCTCTGTCCTCGGGTTTCAATAATCGCTTCGGTGAGTTGAGGACTAGTGCACTCTCCGTCTCTTCGGTGAATGACAACATCAGGAGAGAAAGAGTAAGAGGCGGACACCCGATAAATCCAGTATTGGCAGCTTGCACCATTTGGAACATTTGTGATGATTGCTCGTGGTAGAATGGTCGGATATGATTAAGAAGAATATTCTTATAAAAGCTTTCGAGATCCGCGGGAAGTGCTTGAAGTCGCTTTTGGAGGTCAGAAATATGATCCCGATTGGTAAAGCCATCGAGAAGTGACCTCACAGCAAGATGAACCCAGAGAAAGACGCCAGAAGATTTTGTAACGATTTCGTGTGTCAAATTCGTGGCAATCTCGGGATCAATACAACGTAGATCTCTCATTCTGCTATGCCCATTAATCTTATCATCAACATAACAGGTGATGTCGTTAAAAGTTAGGTCTTGGAGCTTGAGGCTTGGGGAGCGCCCAAAGGCATCCTCAAATGCGAGCCAAGGACGACTTGAAATGCATATCTTAATGTTGGCAGAGTCCAGTAGTCCGGTGAAAAAAGAGACAATTTCCTCGTAATTCCCATCCCTGTCACCCTCGCACTCGTCCAGGCCGTCAATAAAGAGGCAGGTGCGAATTTGACTCTGAGTTCGAATAGCGTGAAAAGCTTGTTTAAGAACGTTGCGAGTCCATAGAAAATCTTGCTGCCGCTCGATCGGATTGACATAAAGATCACGCCAATGATCTGGAAATGCGATGGGAATCAGTTCTCTATGTTGAGAGAGGAGCTCGTGTATGAGAGTTCTTAGGAGACCGTTTTGGGACTTTTGGTCTGGCGTGCCACTGTTCCAAAAGAAAAAAGCGGCTATTGTGAGCGGCAAGTCCCCACACCACTCTTTTAGGAGGTCCCTTGTCTGTTGGCAATCGTAGATATATCTCATGAGTGTGGATTTCCCAGACCCAGCTTTCCCATTAATCCAGTATATTCCGTCGCCGTACTTTAACCATCTGGCAAAGTCGCTCCACGGGCGGTCGTTGGCTGTGGGAACTTTGAATATCCATTGAAAAGTAGTGGCATGGGCTTCCACAATCCGATTGTACCGCTCTGAGACTGACGAAATTCGTAGGTTGCGAAGTAAATGATTCTCAGCTCGTCGGCGAACTTCTAAATCCTGTTCCTGGCTGTGTAATTGACCGTTCTCCTCGACTGATATACGCTTCTCGCTCGAATCCACCTTGCGAACAGCGTCTAGGAGTATTGACCGTGTTTTCTCATGCTCCCTGATTGTAGTATCCTTATTTTCTGCGTGAAATTGGGTGATAGTATCTGTTTGATCGAGGATTGACGACTTGAACAACTTGCGTTCCTCGATCAAAGCTGATTGAATACAATGAGAAGCTTCCTCGAAAGCGCCAGAGCTCTGCGATATGGCCGCAAGGTTGAAGCTATTCCTGTAAATAGTCAGAAAACCAGCAATGGCTCTATTCCAGACGGTCACGGTTCAACCACTGTCCACTGTTCCAGGTAATTGGGGACATTTTGACAAGGACAAGAACAAGTAACAGAGATTGCGATCTCAACCCAAACCAACACAAAATGTAACTCACTTGAAGGATGTTAAGACACGAAATTCCAGCCGGCTCCGATATGTGGCTAATTGAGCTTCCTCGCTCTCCAGCTCTTTCTGCGACCACACAGCCTTTAGTGCATGGAGGAATGCTTGCCGCTTTCCAGCCCCTTCTCCCAATTTCAGCTTCTCTAGTCGTTTAATTATCCTCTCTGATAAGCTGATGCAGCCATTACACAAATCTTCCAGGGCCTTGTCATCCTCCGTATGAGGGGTTGCACTAGCAGCTCGAACTCCATCTTTCAGTTGCTCAGAGTGTCTCAACAGATCTCGAATCACAATCTCAGCGTTGTAGGCTTCTTGCGTCGTGCCATGTGATGACTTGGTCAATTCCCGCGTTTTTGAGATGATTTTGCCGCTGAAATCTATGAACTGTACCATATTGCTGGCGAGCGAGATGGCTGTGAGAGGATCGAGCATGATCGAAGCAGCAAAAGCCGGACTATCCAGCCACGTGATTAGATGATCTACCGACTTGGGATGTTTTCAGGCTGTTTTCGGCGAGTATATAAGGATACAGAGTATCACGACTTTGCGAGAGACTCTTGAGTTCAGTTGAGCCTTGCCCAAGTGAGATATTCACAGCCTTGTCGAATGGATAGAACTAGCCCTGAAGAAGCTCCCGGCTTTCCACGAGGCAGTCTTTGGCCAGGCCATCCCAATTGGACGACATTGTCCTCTTTATGTGCCAGTATCCTTGAGATCAATAAGTACATAGTGAAAATGCGCCTTGGTTTTTCTTTATTCAAAAGGTAGAGGTGAGATTTCAAGTAAGAAGCGGGTTAGGTGTCGATCACGTGAGTACAGAGAATCTCGTGGTCTGAAAAAGCGGCACTACTTTTCGTTAATCTACACCATGTTTGGGCACTTAAATCAAGAATAACCGAGTGCCGCTTTTTCCGCTGTGAACGTCCAAGTTGGACGCTAGCAAGGGTAAGCGAGGCCACAGAACCTTCGTCAAAGTTAAGCAAATTCAAAAAATCGCAAGAATCACAAGGATAACTCCAAACCCTCTCAACCCTCGCAACCGCAATCATGGGTCGCGTTCGTACCAAGACCGTTAAGAAGTCCGCCAAGGTCATCATTGAGCGATACTACCCCAAATTAACCCTTGATTTCGAGACCAACAAGAGAATCTGCGATGAGATTGCGATCATTGCGTCGAAGCGTCTCCGCAATAAGGTACGACCGCACATTACGCTGCCAACGTCGGTTTCAGGTTCTAATGATTTCGATGATTAGATTGCCGGTTACACAACGCATTTGATGAAGCGTATTCAGCGTGGTCCTGTCCGTGGTATCTCCTTCAAGCTCCAAGAAGAGGAGCGTGAGCGAAAGGATCAATACGTTCCCGAAGTTTCTGCCCTCGACTTCACTCAGAACGAGAATGGACTGGAGGTGGACAACGAAACAAAGGATCTCCTCAAGAGCCTTGGTGTATGTTTTGACGATCAGCATAAGGCAGCAAATTCTGACAATTTCACAGTTCGATTCTATTCCAGTGAACGTCGTCCCAGTCTCACAACAACAAACCGTCGAGCGTCCCCGCAGATTCAACGATCGTCCTCCACGAACATAGATTTGAGTCATTTGCAGCGAGATGGGTATGGATGGAATGGCACGGATCTGGTTGCTACATGGCATATTCCTGGCAGGTTATGCATACTAGGTCAATGTGAGACATTTTCTCCAAGGTGTCGCTGATTCTCCTCGGGAGATGACGCTTGATTGCCAATTCCTTTTCCATGCTATGTGAACCTCTGACCGATTCAGCCCTCTCCACTGGATTGCCAAATCAAGCCACAACCCCACAGTTGATGCGGCTTCCAGTCTCTTTTACACTAGAAGTTGTCAGCTTGCTTGAGAATTCTTGGCAGGTGAACACAATATGCTGGGAACCTTTGGGGGAACTTTTGGTATTCTAGACTTTGCTATCTGGGTATCATCGTAACCTTCGCAACCCTGACCCGTAAACGCCAAATTTGTGATTATATCTTCCAATCCATGTCTTTATCATCTTCATCCTCTAATTCCTCAATATGACGCCTTTGCCTTCGACTGCCAAACTCAGGCGTGTGTCCTTCCAGCGTTAAATGCATTGTATCCAATCTCCCAGTAAGATCGTCCGCTCTTAAAGAAGGAGCTTCAGCTGGCCTTTGAATATCTTTCTCCTGTATCTTCACGTCCACTAAACCACTCTTGGCAGCAAGACCTTTGTCGCCTCTCTCTAATGCCAGATCCGCAGCGTCTTGCATCTTCGTGTCTCTGCCGCCATCAAGATTCATTTTCTCAAGCCCATCGACAATAGCACTATTCTCGGACTTTGGCTCGTCTAGAAGATCAATATTGACAGTCGATCCTGCAGCTTCCCTCTCCCACGCTGGACTCTCGCTCAGCTGCACCCTCACGTATAAAGCCCTCTTAGCACACGCCTCCGAGCACCACTTCTCCAACTCCTCTTTTTCCACAACTTTGAAATCTTTAGCCTTGCCATTCGTGCCTATTATCCTGTATTTCCCGCCTCCGCTATCCTTAATTCGAAAATTTGGGCATAATGTATAGCCGCATTTCTCATTGATATTACGTTCGAGGATTAAAGCATCGTAATCACTTGGCTGAAAAGGTCGTAGGAGCTGCTTGAACGTTTTTGCATCGGTGGGAGATGGATTCGAGGCGTCGTAGGGTGCCTTTGCCAGAGGGTAGTCGATAAGAGTCTCCGTGGAAATGAGAATATTAAACTCGATTTCTTTGCGTTGCTGTATAAGATTTGCATGGTACAAAGCTACCTCGCGGTCTCGGTCTTCCTTCGATGATGTTGTGGCGGGGTAGGTCTTCTTGAGAATCGACCTGGGCTGCTTGGCGGTCGCCATGGCTGCAGTTTGCTGCCGTGAAGTATGTTGGCCAGTTACCATCTCTTGAGGCAGGGCCGCGTGTTCACGAAGAGCCAATTTGCAAAGCAAAGGATTACTGAGCTCTCTCTCAGGCAAACATTCGGCATTAGAAATGATGCGGGACGGTCGGAAGAAGTGCTACAAGCGATGATAATCCCTGCTCACCATCACCTTGTCCCACTATTCACCCGGAGCCAACTTCGACCACTCCACCGCTTCTGTCAAAGCCTGTGTGATGCGGCCAAGGCTCCTCTGCTCTTCTCAGGCTTGCGATCTGTTTTGTAATTGCTATTTGGACGCCATCTGAAAGACTTCGTCTGGTAAGATGCTGCAATTCTTAGATGCGAACGGCCTTAGAATTTATCCATTCTGAGAGCTGCCGTTTCAACCCATCGCCGTTCAATGCGCTGACGTAGACTAGCACGTTTAGATACACAACAACGCCCCGCTCTCCTACACACCGATTTTCTGCTTCCCTGGCCTATACAACAGCACATACTGCGGCATTGCGTATCGTTTCACACAGCCCAATTTACGAATACCGTCAACCCGAGTGCCAGTGCTGCCTGCGGGCCCTCTCCGTCAACTGCTCTATAGGCAGCAAGCCGAGCAAGTTTGTCGAGACTGAACTTGCCTCTGCACGCGCCCAAGATGTCAAGTCCGCCTTTTAAAGTTAAGGCCGTCTACGAATATACCTCTCCTCATGAAGACGACCTTCACTTTCCCAACGGGCAGATAATCACGGTCACAGAGGAGGAAGATGACGATTGGTATGTCGGGGAATATGTGGATGCTTCAGGCATGAAGAAGGAGGGTATTTTCCCAAAGAACTTCGTGGAGAGATACGAACCAACGGCTCCTCCAAGGCCGACTCGAACAGCTCGTCCAAAGAAGGAAGCTGAGCTGCCAGCTGAGCCTGCCCCAAAGGCTTATGAATTAGAAGCGGAACCAGAGCCAGAGCCCGAACCTGAACCAGTTCATGAACTCCCCGCCGCACGAGAACCGCTTCCGTCAGCCCCCAAGCCTCAAGCCGCTTCATCTCCTCCATCTTCGAGACTTGCGGAAACATCCCCACCTCCTGCTGCAAAGCCAGCTCCCTCTAGTTCGAAATCTTCTGCGCCTCCACCTGTTTCTGACAAGCCGAGCGGAGGTTCGTTCCGAGATCGTATTGCGGCCTTCAATAAAGCTGCTCCGCCTGTTGCGCCGTTCAAGCCTGGTGCATTGAGTTCTGGGGGATCAAATAACTTCATTAAGAAGCCTTTCGTTGCACCACCACCGAGCAAAAATGCATACGTACCCGTGCCCCGCGATCCGCCACCGCAAAAGATTTATAGACGTGAAGAAGATCCGGAAATAGCTGCAAAGGAGAATGAAAACCAGGAGTTAGCGGAACGGGCCGGATTAGCCCCAACGTTCAATGACGGTGAAGAGGAAGAGCAGCCAAAGCCGACAAGTCTCAAAGAAAGAATTGCACTTCTGCAAAAGCAGCAGATGGAACAAGCGAATCGGCACGCGGAAGCTGCACAAAAGAAAGAAAAGCCGAAGCGGCCAGCCAAAAAGCGGACTGAATCTTATGGTCACCCAGAAGGCACTGAGGAGGGCGATGAAGCTGCACTAGAAAAGACCGTTACGAGAGAAATTGCTGCTAAACCCTCGATAGATTTAGTGAGAGAGGAGGGTGAAGCCCCAAGAAAACGCAAATCTTCAAGGGGCGCTGCTACTACTCCAGTACTCCATCCTCGAAAGTCTTTTGGCGACGGAAATGAAGCAGATATGTCAGGGGCTGGTGATACAACTGAGGAGCCTGAGGAAATGTCAACGGGCAGGGATGATAGTGATGAAAAGCCAAGGTCTAGGCCACCCACCATACCTATCCGTGGTCCAGCTCCACCATCCCGCGAAGCTGATGTTGGTGAAGAAGAGGGTGCTTCGGAAGAAGAAGAGCCGCAAGGAGAAGAAGATGAGGACGAGGAGGAAGATGAAGACATTGATCCTGAAGTGCGGAGAAAGGAGGAATTGAGAGCGCGTATGGCGAAAATGAGTGGCGGTATGGGTATGCACGGCATGTTCGGACCTCCTGGTGGTATTCCAATGCCCGGCCTTGGAGCACCACCTAAAAAGAAGAAGTCGACTACTTCTAGTGAGAAACGTACAGGAGAATACGGAGCTGAAGAAGTCTCTCCCACCGCACGTGCTCCTCCTGTTCCGATGATACCAATGCCAGGAATGTCTCGAATTCGAAGTCCCGAGGAGGTCAACAAGCAGCTTGAACTTGAAGATGATAAAACTCCTATTTCGAGGTCTCGCCCTGCTGATGAGATACCGGATATTGAGGAGGTGGTGCCTCAGGACCGGGGTGCTCCACCAGGTAAGATATCTTTACCGGAAACAAAGAGAAGCACTAACATTTCGTAAGTCCCATTCCACGATGGAGGTGCTCCACCCATTCCTGGAGGAAGACCAGCACCTCCGCCTGTGCCAAAAGAGTGTAAGCTGCATTAACTCTCTTTTTATAAATAATGATACTAACTACAACAGCACGACCTTCTGCTCCTGCTCCGATGTCTCCAAGTGCTGGATCCGAATCGGATGACGAGATGTCTGAGCGTGCCCAAACCATGTCGATAGCAACTCCTGTAACTGAAGCGCCTCGTGCCCCGCCAAGACCTTTAGAAGGCCCAGGTTCACCAAAGTCTCCGAATATGAAGCGAGCGTCTTACTTTGGAACTGATCAAGCATCTCCTATAACTCCTACCACTCCTGGATCTAGCAACAAGCGCGCCAGTCGTCTCCCTCCTCCAATTCCCGGCGCATCTGCCCCTCAACCGCAGAATCGAGCTCCGCCCCCACCACCTCCTGCTGCTGCACCTATTAGTCGTAGTAACACGGGCGATCAAGGCGCTCCACCACCTCCTCTGCGGCAAGCTCAAGAGGAGAGTGACGAGGAAGTGACTGAATACGAGGGTGATTACGATACTGATATTGCATCGACGGCACCACACAAAGATGCATTGAAGGCTCAAAATGCTAGAGAATCAAGCTTGGATGATCGATCGCCCGTCATGTCACCTTCGGGTGCACCACCGCCACTCCCACAATCAGCCGCTCCACGTGCAATCCCGCCGCCTTTGCCTTCACAACCACCTCCTAATCCAAGGCAATCGGCAGATATGCCAAGAGCCGCTCCACCACCTCCCCCGCCTGGCAAGGTGCCAGCGCCTTGGGAGCAAGATGATGATGAATATGATCCATTTAAGTACACTGCTCCTAAACAAGGTATCCCGTCTGTTGGTGGACAAACGCCGAGAATTGAGAAACCTGAAGAGGATTTGTACTCAGCATCACCGCCGAGAACATTTTCCTCGCCACCGCAAGACAGAGCAGTTCCACCACCGCCTCCTCGTGATGCCCCGCCGTCAGGAAGCAGAGCAGCTCCCCGCCAGTCGCTAGACGTTTCTCGCTCAGCAGCCAACGCACGAAGATCCGTTGAGCTTGGCAGAATGTCTATGGATTCGGGATTTGTGGCCAACGACGTCGACCTTGGTCCAAGTTCGTTTTGGTGGACACAACCTCATGGAATTCCTCCTGTCTTCCAGAATCGAAAGGACATTCTTCTTGATTTCGATGAATCGTCATCCAAACGGGGTAGCAAAACAATAGTCGCCAAGGAACTCTACGTCCTGTTCCAAGACTATTCTCAGACCGTTGTGACAGCACAATTTGATGCCCAAAATCCATCGGACATCAAACTTGAGCAACGCCATGAGCCACCACCATCCCGCCTCCGTCAAGACCAGCTGGAACAAGCACACGAGCAATTTGGCCGCCGCATCTTCGAAGCCGTAGCTTCACGCAAGGAAACCGTCGTTGGAGACGGCACGCCGCAAACACTAGTCCAAGAGCTTCTCAAACCTCTTCCCAACGCCCTCCTGCCCGTTGGAACCCGCGCCTACGGCGCCGTCGTCTACGGCAACCTCGCTAACGCCTCAACGCAGCAGAACGACGAGATCCGACCGGGCGATATCATCACATTGCGAAATACGAAGTTCCAAGGCAAGCATGGGCCGATGCACGCGAAGTACAGCATAGAGGTCGGCAAGCCGGACCACGTGGGTATTGTAGCGGAGTGGGATGGCACGAAGAAGAAGATTCGGGCTTGGGAGCAGGGAAGGGAGAACAAAAAGGTGAAGCTGGAGAGCTTCAAGTTGGATGATTTGAGGAGTGGGGAGGTGAAGATTTGGAGGGTTATGCCGAGGAGTTGGGTGGGGTGGAGTGGACAGAACTAGGGGGGGTGTGGTGTTTTGATTGTTGTGTTTGTGTAGGGAGAAGGAGAGATGAAAATGGTGTGGTGGATTTTCATGAGTGGGAGTGAGATGAGGATGGGTTATGAGATTCGAATTAGTGTATACGAGGTACAGTTTACGCATAGCATTGTCGTGCATGGCAATAATGTTTCTATTCTGTTTTGAATGAACCCGCTCATCCCCATTTTATACCTGACGTCGAGGACCATCAACTTTCCTCCAACTCCAAAAACACATATATCTACGACAAGAGTCGTTTGTCGGAATTAAAAATTTAAGCGTCACGAAAATCGGGTATTTTATTCTGAGTTTCGAGCACTTTATTACTATGTTAGCTACTTAAACGGATACACCACAACTGCACATCCTCCTTCCATTCCAATAGCCTACACCCCCCTCACCCCGTCTCATTCAAAACAATCGCAATCTTTATTTCAGTAGGGAATATTTTTCACCCCAAAGAGCCACCCCTATTTGAATCCCCACCCGGATCCTACCACCATTGAAACCTGTTTATGAAATCCCCATCCCATCCCCTCCCATCCCTCCAGTCCATCCATCCCTGCGGAAAATGCAATATCCCCTTTGTGTTCCTCCACTCCCGCCTTCCGTCATCAACACACAACGCCATGCCTTGCAATCTCGCCAAGCCCCGCTTGCTGGCCGAGATCTTCAAATGAAAAAAAAAATTGAGGGAACTGCCTCTTTTTCCGATGCTGACAATCTCTTGATTGGGTTCGAATTCTACCAAGTGGTCCCAATTTGAGGTTGAGGATTCCATACCGCTTGCATGTAGTTCGGGTTTGGGTTGGCATCTGGAAACGTTGGCCAAGTTTCTGGTGGGTCATGTTGACCAAAATTGTCGAAGCCTGTGTTCATGCTTATGCTTTCGTAGGTCTTAATCCATCCATCAAAGTTCTCAGTGTATTCGGGTTGCGTATTTGGTGGTGCCATGGTATGTTGAGTGACAGGGGGGTAGGTAGAGATATGTGGTGGTTGTTGAATGGGGTTGTTGTGGTAGTGCTGCTGTAACTGAGATTGTATGTTGCCATAAGGTGAGTTGAGACCCGGAGTGGAATCACCATTGGATGCGGAGATGACAGAGGGCGCAGTGGAGGATTGATTGGGGGACTGTTGGTATGGGATTCCATATGGATAGGGTCCATGACCGTGGCCATATTTTGGCCTTTCTTCAGTTTCGACAGGAGGACTGGCTGCGTTGACAGCAGCCCAGGCACCATTCGGCCGTTGGGGTGCAGCTTCAACTCCTTGCATTGGTTCTCCGTTGACGCTATTTCCTGGGATATCATTTGTGCTGGCTCGAGACCGTACCTCATTGACGGTATCGGAGCCGTCAGATGCCATGGTCTGATCCGGGTCTCTCAAGTCCCCAAATTCCTTCAACTCTTTCTCGTACAGCTTATACTGTTCCAAACCACCGCCAGGGTATGGCCTCTTTTTAAATTTGACGCAGTAGGTACGATGAACATCGTGGAAGTAGTCATGCATCCTGTCAATGGATTTGAGATACCTTCTTACCATCCTTAAGCGTGGTACCATGCCACCGAGAATCTTTCTGGTTAAACCGGCAAGACCTCTGGTCTTGTTGACATTGATATCAGGGCTTGGAGAAAGCAAACCATCGGGTATCAAGTGATGAGCCTCGTCCATCTGCGGGAAGTATGTAGAGTAAACACAGACGAAGGCTGCCTGCCACACTGCGAAACCGATTTGAGGTGATTCGGGAAGAGCATCACTATCTTGGCAGTCCCGAACAATATCGATGATGTCTTTCGATGCTTTCATAATCATCTCGGCGCTCTCCTCCCAAAATCCAGGGGGGATTTCAAACCTTTCTTTGGGGAACGTTGGTTCGTCCAATGGGCCACAGGGTCTGTCGCACCGAAGAGGTATGAATGGAATATACTCTCTGTGGAGCATAATGAGGCAGAGCGAGTAAAGAGTATGCAAAGAAGCATATGTGGTCGCATTGCGTTTCTCGATGTGGGCAGACAGATTTGCCTCCGTGAACGTGAGGTTCGACGGCAAGGCATCATGGAAGTTCTGCAACTCTTGACGCAATCTGAAGAATTCAGTGGACGGATCCCAAGGAGGATGTGTCTCGGTCCTTCGGCCTCCAGCATAGCTCCACTCAGATAATCTCCCAAAGATTTCCACCAGTCGGATATATCTACTCAGCACTCCGTCCTCGTTGACTGATGAATACTTCTGAGCTAATCTAGGTTTTAACCAATCTGAGTTCAAGAATCCAGTTTGAACCTTGTGAACAAACAAGAACTGGTCGTCTGAGCACGGAAGCTGGACCCGAAGGTTGTTCACACTCATCATTGTGGGCCGGTATTTTCCAGCGGCAAGCATACGATCCATGATGAAGCAACTCCAAAGCGTTCGGCGTCGTACCTCTTTATCAATAGCATCTTCTCGAGGGCTAGCGGAGGCCTTGGCTGTACCGGCCTTGCGCGGATCTTGGGTAGAAGCACCAAGAGTCCGATCGTCAGGGTCATCCTCATATGTTAGCCCCATTGATTGTGCCAGCCTGACAGCAATTCCAATATATAACCAAGCACTCAACCCTCTCGTCTGACCCCATTCATAAAGTCCAAGCATCAGCAACGCTTGGACACTCTCCAAAGATGGATTGGTAAGGTTACGAATCGTTGGTCCAAACGCAGTGGCTAGAGCATTGGCATAGTACTCACTGGCAGCAAGCGGATCTTGCTGGCCAGGAGAGTGATAAGCAACTAGGCCGTCGTGAAATCTCGCAGTGAGCGTTAGGACTCCCAGT